>Ga0209542_10000895_pt1 | contig 70852 bp, 61 predicted proteins | sample RifCSPhighO2_01_FD_184028 | JGI IMG/M metagenome (GOLD analysis project Ga0209542, IMG submission 184028) | Soil microbial communities from Rifle, Colorado - Rifle CSP2_plank highO2_0.1 (SPAdes) (version 2) | ecosystem: Environmental > Terrestrial > Deep subsurface > Rock core/Sediment ...
ATCCAGCCATTTTAAGAACTTCGACATACGATTTTGCGGTTTTTGTCCGCCCGACAATTGCAAAGGCGGCAATTCTTAACAGTGTTCCCATTTTAAGTAACAGGCGCAGAATTTGCAAAGAGAATCGCCCCTTATATTTTTTATAAAAATACTCAAGGCCTCTAAATTCACCGACAAAGGCATTGGTTCGAATTTTATTCACTGAACCTCCGCCAATATGAACTATTTTGCCAGCTGGCGAGAAATAAACCTTAAATCCTGCTTTTTTTATACGAAAACACCACTCGAAGTCTTCACCATACATAAAAATTTTCTTATCCAGCATGCCGATTTTATCGACAACTTTCCTAGGAATTAAAAAAGCGGCACCCGTCACCCAGTCGACCTCATGCGTACTTTTGTAAAAGGAATCGTGATCAACGTGATAGGGTTTAAGAACAGTCCCGACCGGCAAATCATCAATAAAGGTCATCCAACAGAAAACTTGCGGCAGGTTGGGGAAAAACCCGACTGACTGCTGGATAGATCGATCCTCGTTTAAAAGCAAGGGACCCATCGCACCTAAATTGTCGAATTTGTTTACATCCTCAATTATTTTTTTGAAAGAATTTTCGATTAAATAAGTATCAGAATTAAGAAGTAGTGTATATTTGCCTCTGGCTATTTTAATTCCCTGGTTGTTAGCCTTGGCAAATCCCAAATTGTCTTTATTGGGTATTAATTTTACCTGAGGAAATTTTTTCTTCACCATATCCTGGCTCCCATCCTTTGATCCATTGTCCACAACAATGACTTCAAAACTTATATCCTTGGTAAATTTGAAGATCGAACGCAAACAATCTTCAAGCAGCTTTTTTGTATTCCAATTAACAATAATTACCGAAAGTTCCATTTATTGGAAAAGGCGTGCGCGGCCGAGCCGATAATTCGGATTTTTGTTCCTGCGCTCTCCTATTTCTTTTGCCGGTACTCCACCAACAACTTTAAAAGGAGCAACATCTTTGGTTACAACTGCCCCAGCCCCAACAACCGCACCTTTACCGATTTTGACACCGGGTAAAATAATCGCCTGGGGTCCGATAAACGCATAGTCCTCAATTTCAACCGGCTCTTCGACTGGATCAAATCCTTGGGAGTTAATATCGTGCTCGGAATTATAAATCATCACGTCTGATGCTATATCGACGTTACTGCCTATCTTGAGCGATGCCCGTCCGTCCATAAAGCAATGCTCGCCGATAACGGTTCCGTCACCTATTAACACCCCTTTCGGTAAATAAAACCGAGCTCCCATATGAATAAAAGAATTTGTGCCGATTTTGACACCGGCCGCCCGATAAAATAATTTTCTTATTGAGTGAAAGGGAATTGTGCAGGAAACAAAATTAAGAACCAAAAGTTCTAAATCAATAATAATGTTGTATGCGCGGTTTGCCGCTTTTTTGAAAACTTCCTGAGAAGGCAATTCTTTACCGGTTCTGTCTTTCATTACTAAATTTTCTCAAGTTTCAAGCTTTAGTTGCAACTTTTTCTAAAACTTCCAGCGTTTCTTCCGCGCATTTCTCCCAGGAAAAACGCTTTATGTTCTCAAATCCTTTCTCGACGAGGTCCGTCCTCGTTTTCTCATCTCGAGATTTTTTTATACCATGTACAATCGAGTTAACGTCATTTGGATTAACTAAAATTCCGCTTTCTGCAACGATCTCCGGCAGACTTGAAACATTAGAAACCACGACCGGCACACCGCAGGCTTGAGCCTCAACAATCGGTATTCCAAATCCTTCCCAGAGTGAAGGCAGAACATAGGTTTTAGCTCCGGAAATTAATGCTGGAAGATCATTATCCGGAACATAGTCAGTAAAAATTACTCTTTCCTTAATATCTAGGTCTTTAACTTTTATAAAAAAAGAGTCATACATCCAACCTTTTTTGCCAACGATTACCAGCTGCAATTGACGAACCAATTGGGCAAATGCTTCAATTAGCCGCTCGATATTCTTACGAGGCTGTAGTGTCCCCACAAAAATAACGTAATCCCCTTTTATCTTATAAGTTCTCTTGACCCTCTCAATTCTCTCTTTTGATTGAGGTTTGAACAGTTTTTGATCATACCCAATATAAGTAACTGTAATTTTTGTTGGATCAACATCGTAATTTTTAACAATATCGTCCTTTGTCGATTCGGAAATTGCCAAAATGTGCTTTGCGCCTTTAATTGAGTATTTTGTCCAATTTGTGAGCTTGTGAAGATCTTCTTTTTTGAAAAGCCCTGGATAATGCAAATATGAAAGGTCAAAAATAGTAATGACGTATGGAACTGGCGAGAATCTAGGTCCGTAATGAGACATAGAAAAAAATATATCGGGCCGCCTGCCAAATGTTAAATGTACGGGCAGGGCAAATTGGGTCCACAAAAATCCAGGACCAAAAACCTTGTATTTAAAATTTTTTGATTCTTTTGGTAAATCAGCTAATGGCTTTTGTTTAAGATAAACAACAAGGTTTGCTATTGTTCGAGCTCGCCTGCCTGCCGGCAAGGCAGGTCGAGAACTTTTTTTTGCGAAGCTTCTCGACTCGCTTCGCTCGCTCGAAGAATAATTGGCTAGATTTGCAAACTGCTTAATCAACTCGCGAGCATACTTTCCGGAACCAACTCTGTTTTCTATATTAGCTTCGTTCCCGTCAAGCCCGATTTTCATTTGTTATCATTGCCTTCGCCTGCAAGACTGTATGCTTCCCTGTAAATTTTAAGTGTTTGTTTGGCTGTCTTTGCCCATGTAAACCTCCGGGCGCAATTTAAACTCGCACGTACCATTTTTTGATAATCATCCAAATTAAGGTTCATAACCATTTTAATGGCTTTTTCAAGCTGAGTTTCGCTCCTCGGGTCTACTAAAATTGCCACATCCTTGGCAATTTCCACCATTGACGAGTTATTAGAAGTCACAACCGGAACTCCGCAGGCCATTGCCTCCAAAATCGGCAGGCCAAAACCTTCATACAGCGAGGGGTAAACAAACACCCTTGATCCGCTATACACTGCAACCAAGTCTTCTTTTGGAATATATCCAGTCCAAATAACACCTTCGGTAGAGCGAAAACCTTCCCCCCAGCCCTGTTTACCAACCAAGACCAACGAAAAATCAGGATACTCTTGTTTAATTTTTTCATAAACATCTATCAATTTCTGAATGTTTTTCCGAGGTTCTTGTGTGCTTACCGACAAAAGGTACGGTTTTTTTATTTTGTATTTTTGCAAAACCGCACTAATTCTTTCATCATCTGCCGGCCTAAATTCTTCCGAAACGCCAAGATAAACAATTCTTACTTTCTCTTCAGGAATTTCTAAAAATTTAACGGCGTCTTCTTTCGTTGTTTGTGAATCGGCAATTACAAGATCCACCTCTTTCTTAACTTTTTCAAGTCGCAGCTTTTGAGTCGTTATAATTTTCGGATCAAATGAAGAAGGGAAAAGATAAACTGTCATATCGTGAACGGTAGTAACCTTTTTCGTATTTTTGGAAGCGACTTTGGGTTGAGTCCAATCAGAGGAATGAAAAATATCAACTTCCCCGCCTGCCAATTTTTCAACCGAGAGTATCCTTAGCCTATTTGACAGTATTTCAAAAAGTGTTGGCGGCAAAAAATTAAATTTAAAGACAACATTTTTATAATCCGCAAGACTTTTTTTAAATTCATAAAGTTTCTTTCTTTGGCGCAGTGACGTTCCAAAAAGGATATATTGATTTTTTTTGTCAATTTTTAAAAGGTGACGGACTAAATTTGAAGTATAGTTCGAAACGCCAGTTCCATAAACAATCTGCGAGATGTCTATGGCTATCTTCATGAACAAACCCCGCACCAAAATTTTACTGTTGATTCAGTATGTATTCCAAAGCAAATCACAAGTACATTATTATAGCCTGAAAGCATTCAATTTGAAATTTGGTTCGGGGCAAGTTCTATCACAAAAACTCTTCTGTAACAGTTGCCGAAGTTCAGAAGTTTCAGAAAAGGCAGAAAAAGCAAATATCCCTTCAAGTAAAGATAATAGGAAAATTTACTTTTGGTAATCCAGGTCTTCATCAAAATCTCGCGAACGAAAAGATTCAAATTAGGAAAAGACTCAACTTTTGCCTTTTTATTTAATTTCCTCAAAGATTGATCGATGAAAACCAGAACCTCTTCGGTCTTTGGCAACCCGTTTGAAACATGTTCTTCAAGATACTGATTCCTGCGGCCGAATTTTTTAAAAAAATATTCGTCTAATTTTTTATCTTGTTCTTGCGCCAATTCTCCTACCGGAACTACTATCACTACAAGACGTTTTGTAACTCTTAAAATTTCATAAATTGCATCCTGACGTTCTTCCTTTCTCAAATGCTCCAAAACGTCAACGAAAATTGCTACATCATATGCGTTTTTGGCAAAAGGCAGATTATTGGCTTTCCCTTTGATTTTATTTAACAATTTGGTCTTTGGACCTGAAAAATCAACATCTACTCCATCAATTTCTCTTTTTAAATAAGGAATTATACCTAAAGAACCAGGGCCGACTTCCAGAATTTTTGAATCCTCAAGGTTTAATTTTTTTATTGCCTTGACAACCGGATAGTAGCGAAGAGCAGCTTCCGGATGTTGACGCCAATAAAATTTGTTAAAAAAAGTCCTAATATAATTCTCAGCGGGCAAACTCATAGACGAACCCTACCCCATCAAAATCCTTTGTATGTACATTTGCAAAGCCCTTTTTTGAAAGCTCGGAGAATACAAAACCTTCCGGGTCGGTAATTTGAGAAAGATACTGAAACAGAAATACCTTGTTAGTGTCTTGCGTCAATTGGTTAATCCTTTCGGCGACTTTTTTTTGGTCTGAATTGAATCCTTCCAAGGCGCCGTACGCTTTTAAACGGCCTTTGTTGTAATAATCAAAAGGCAAGAAGGGACCACTTGCCTCGAATAAAACTATTGAGTTATTGTCAGAGGCAGATTGAATGTAAGAAACCGCCCCTTTCCAATTTTCTCTTTGAAATTTAGTATTTGTGAAATAAATTCCTAAAGAAACTAAGTTAATAGTAAGAAACAAAGTCAAAAAAATCCTATTAAATTTCGGCCAGTTGACCAAGTTGACAGAAGCTGCAATCAGCATATAAAAAGCGGGTAAGATAAATATAAATCTGAAATAAGCAAAAACCGGCACAAAAAAACTTATTAAAAATGCAACTATAGTTGGCACAAGCAGCCACAACCATAAAAAGAAACGCAAATGACTCATTCTAAAAGACGACAAAAACAGCATTAAGGCAAATATTGCTCCTGCCGGAGCAAACAACAAAGCATAAATCAAATTATTATCGTTGGAAATTCTCCCGATAACAAACTTAACGTATGTAACTGCTAAATCCTTCAAGGAGGAAGCTCCGACCACATTTGACCATGCAGGTGAAGCAGCTGCTGCAGACAATCCCGTAGCCAATTGTTTTGGAAAAATTAAAAACCAGGGCAAAACCAAGACAAAAATTAATACGAAGGCAGGCAAAAAAGTTTTTACGGTAGACTTTTGAATCTTGTTTCTAAAAATTAAAAGAAATATAACGTAAACCGGAAAAAGTAAATAAGGCAAATAATCAGAATAAAGCATTAGGGCAGTTGAAACTACAAATCCAAACCAATATATTAACGTTTCCTTTTTGGCAATAGAAACAAAAAAATAGACGGAAAGGCCTGCAAAAAACGCCGCCAACATATACATACGGGCTTCCTGGGAATAATAAACATGAAGAGGTGAAGTCGCAATCAATGTTGCCGAAATCAAAGCAGTCTTGTTATCAAACAATTTTTTTGCGATTAAATAAACGACATATACGGTTGCCAGTCCCAAAATAACAGAAGGCAATCTTACTGCGATTTCTGAAGTTCCAAAAAGCAAAACCCAGCCCCTCATCATAATGTGATAAAGAGGCGGATGAAAATCTCCAACAGAATAATCAAATATTAAAGAGTGTAAATTTAAGTTTTTAACAAAAGTAACGTTAATCGCCTCATCCAACCATAGACTTTGATCAAGTTTAAATAATCTAAGAATTAACCCCGCTATCAAAATAAGCGCTATCATTTATCTTTGGATTAACTTTCTATACCTGTTCATAAAAATTAGAAACAGAAATAGTCCGAATAAGCTGAAGAAGATTATGCTTATTTTTTGATTAAGAAATAGAACTAGACTTTTTGTAGCCTCATACGGCATCGGCAGCATTAAATTTAAAATTATCAAAAAACTCAGAGCTATAATCTCCAGCGGAAACAGAGACACAAAAACTGAGGCAAAAGGCAGAGAATAAATTAAGTACCGGCTGTGTATCCGTGTAGAAAAGAATGCAAAATCAAAAAATAATAAAAATGCCGCAAAAAGTATAATTTTTGGCTTTCGATTTTTATTCTTCAAAAAAGGCAGAATTATTAATGCGGCAATAATCCAGTAAATAAAAAGGCCAAAAAATCTGTAGGGAATAAGTTCCAGAAACTTAACTTTATCAGGCGTCAAAAATCCAGAAAAAGCCCAAAGATTATACGCATAAACCGATGTGTAAGGATACCAATTAGGTAATTCTTTAAAATAAATCGCCGTCCAGATGAAGCCTTTATCCAAAAAAATCGGCAAAAAAGGCAATATAGCAACCGAAAAAGCGACAACTGCGGTAATTGCCAATTTTTTCATTGGGTTGTCAAATATTGTCAAAAATCCAATCAAGGGGAGAACTGCCAGAGTCTGAAGTTTGGAAAGAAGTCCAAGAATGTAAAAAGAAACTGCCAATGAATATTTTTTGATGACGATTAGCATAACCCCAATGAAGGCAAGCGATACTGCAAAGGAGTCAATCTGTCCAAATACAGCGGTATTGTAAATAATCGCCGGGTGAAGAAAGTAAAAAGCGGAAGATGTAGTCGCCCATTTTTTGTTTAAATATTTTGCAACAAACCAATAAATTAATATTGCAATCACCAGCTCTGAAAGAATCGGCGGAATTTTGAAAATAAGATAAGTCACCCACTCGTTTTGCCAAAGATTCAAGAAAGACACCATTTTGCCTAAAAATCGGGCGATGTAATAGTAAAACGGCGGTAGGGGTGTAAAACCACCCGGTAGAAACTCGTAAAGGCTTGCTATGCTGTGGTCTTGAAGATATTTCCCCCAAAAAACAAATGATTCTGCATCTTTTGAGTAAATAATATTGTTAAAAGCGATTCTAATTGCTAGACCAAGAATTAAAACAAGAATAAGTAATTGGTGTTTTTTTAAAAATCCCATATCTATTTAAACTTTTTCTCACCGCCAAAAGATCGGCAAACTGACACAACAATCGCGAGATCATATATTAATTTAAAAAACAAGAAGTAGAAGCTAAGATTTATGATTGATTTAAAAAGACCGACGACAAAAGACACGGGCAAACTATAAAAAAATAAGGATTTTGCCTTTCTCAATAAATTCCCGGATATGAACTCATTTTTACCAATCCATCTGGCCTGCATCCAAACTTCAATAACGGAATCGGGGTTAGAGTGATAATAAATTGCTCCAGACACCGCAGTTGATTTTTTACCTAACTTTTTTGAAAGACTCCAGTCGTCGGTATATTCTCCGGTTTCATCAAATCCGCCGACTTTTTTAAATTCGCTTTTTAAAATCGCCCTAAAAACTGGGGCTTCATTCGGATAATCTTTCGGAATCATCCTATCTTTTGGAAGATTCTTGTTAATGTTCCAGCAATTTGACCAAATATTATCTTTATTTTTAACCATTTCATTTTTAGAAAATGTTCCAATTGTTTTGCCCTCAACTATTGGTTTTACCAAATCTCTTATAAAATTTTTATCGAGAGTCATATCGGCATCCACAAAAACCAGGATTTCCCCTTTGGCATTTGCAGCACCAAGGTTTCTAGCTTGTCCCGGACCCTTGTGACCCTGAGTTAGTAATTTGATATTTTGGGAGTCCTCAACAATATTGCGTGTGGAATCTGAAGAACCATCGTCGACGACGGTAATTTCAATCGGCTTGTAGGTTTGGTTTTTTAATGATTTGAGGCATTCACCGATAGTTTTTTGTTCGTTAAAAGCTGGAATTACTATAGAAATTAATTTACCCATATTATTTTCTTTTTAAAAGATTGGTAATAACTTTTTGATATTTTTCTGCAATTTTATTCCAGCTGAATTTAAGTGCCTGATTATATGGCCTGTTGCGGTAATTTACGGATACGGCCAGCATTAGGTCTTTTGAGTATTGATCGACATCTTCGGGATTTGTCAGAATACCGGCATCTCCGATTATTTCCTGTCTTGATGAGTCATAGGTTGCCACAATCGGCAGGTTGCAGGCCATCGCTTCTATGTAAGAAGTCCCGAATGCCTCTGTCTTGGATACAAGCGTAAAAACCGATCCTGACCTAAAGTATCGTGGTATTTCATTATGCGGCACCAAAAGTCTTAAATACCTCTGTCCCAAAAGTCTTTTGCCCAAAGCATCGATAGCCCCTCTCGCCTCGCCATCGCCTAAAAGCATTAAGCTTAAGTTTTTTGATTTGGCAACTGCCCTGATTGTTAAATCGACTCTTTTGTATGAATCCAAAGCAGCTGCACAGATAACTATTGGTTTGGAAAGACCTATCTTTTTAGGATCAACTTTCGGATTGAATCTCGAGAGATCAACCCCGTTTGGAATCAAAGTTTTATTCACTTCAGGCGCAAAACGATTTGCCCATTTTTGTTCTGCCCCTGTTAACGCAACAAAAATGTCCGGCTTCCATAATAGATTCCATGCATCATCTCTACCGATTCCAGCCGATGCCGGGATTAATACCTTAAAATTGCGCAGTTTTGAAAACAGGCGGTACATTGCGGTTTGCCATCCCCCGTTCATCGGAATTACCAAGTCGTATTTTCCTCTTGTGACCTTGAACGCTGCCTTAAGGCTAAAAAGAAGAATTTTTAATGACCACCAGTCAAGATAAAATTTTCTTAAAAAATTATTTCCGAATTTTGATGCGTTACCAATAGAATCGATATCGATTACTTTAAATTTTTCTTTAATGATTTTTGTCTTGCTGTACCACAAATGGCTTTTGCCTCCCTGTAAAACTGTAACGTCATGCTTTTTGGAAAGTCTTTTACCCAACTCCCAAACATAAGTTTCAACTCCCCTTTCGACAAACCCGGAATAGAAACTTAGGAAAACAATTTTAGACATACTATTAAAGTTTCTGCGGTCCTCGTCCTACGGACTGCGGGCCTAAAAAACTTAAGAATGCGATTTTTGCCATGAAAATTATTTTCTTACTCTAATGTATAAGTTACCGTCAATCTGAACAAAATTCTCATAATTATTATCGATGTAGTCTGCAATATTGTCCGGCCTGTACGAACCCAAATCGTACTTATCCCCCTCCAAGTACGGCTGAGAAATTATAAACCTTGGCTTTTCAGCTTCAAGTTCATCTCTCACTCTGTCTTGCAAATTTGCAACTTCAAGATACCATGGAAAATCGTCTGCCCAAGGTTTTGTGGGTAAGGTGCCGGAAAGAGGAAGCAGCTGGTCAGGGGCATTTTGCAAATATACTTTATCGTTTTCCTCGACTAGCAAGTCTATTACCCTAGCATTTTCAAAAACATCCTGTTCAAAAAACCTTACTTCTTTTTGCCAATGGTTTTGAAAATAACGATAAGTAAAAAGCCCAAGAAAAATTAAGGCTATGAGGGAAAACCCCCTTGGAGCTATTTTTAACTTCTTAAAATATTCGGAATTTGGCCCGAAGACAACTGCAATCGCAGAAAGAACGGGAATCAAATGAAAATAGTCAAACCTGGGATAGGCAAATAAGATGAGCGCTGCCGCTGTTATTAAAAACAATACGTGAGATTTCTTAAGTATTGTCGGTAAAAAAAGAACAAAAAGCGCAAAGACAACAACTATTTGTTTTATCGACGGTAAAAGTATGTAGCCAGACATCTTGCTTGCTAAGAGAGCTGGAAAATAAAAAACCCAAAACGCAAAATTTGTTAAAGTACCATGCTCAAGAAAATAAACAAAATTAAAGATTAAGAAAACAGCAAATGGCAAAACGGATAAATAATGATTTTTGAGAAATTTAAATAAATCAAATTTATATTTTGAAAGAGCGGATATTAAAAACAGTGCGGCAACCCAAAAAACTTGCTGTTTTATAAAAAAAGCGATAGTTAAAAACAGAAATGAAACAAAAAAATTGAGTTTAAGAGAACTCTTGGCTTTAGAATTTAAAAATTCATAGAAAAAATACAATGCCCACAAAATTAGAGGTGTCTGGACCAAATCAAACCATAATCCATTTACCCCAAAGGGTATAGATAAAATTATGAAAAACAATGTTGAGGTAAGCTGGTATGATCTCCTTTTGAATAACTTTTTGGTAATTGTATAGATTGAAAGGTCGATAATTAGGATAACTGCCCACGTTAGTATCTGGTACGTCGACGGAACATACTCAAATATTTTGGTGAAAAATGCCAAAAACCAAGTTAAAAGCGGCGGATACGGATTGATGATGTCTTTGTACAGTAAAAAATCATTATTAATAAGATACGGATAAACTACTATTTCCGGCCACAATGTAAATTGAGTATTTATTAGCATTAGCAAATGAACTAAAAGGAGAATTAAAATCATGCCTTAGGATTGTAGAAACCAAAAACTCTTCTCCGAACTTCTTTGACGGGTGTCTGAACTAAGGAAACGAAAGAGTCGAAATTAGATCTTTTTCCCCATGGTGACGGGACTATATTCGGGGTTTTTTTATAAAAGACTTCCGGGTATTTAAAATTTTTAGGAAAAGAGAGACCAAGTTCCGTTTTTGATTTTTTAAGTCGGTTTAATACATTTCTATCCCTTGTTCTTGTATCTGATCTGGTTAAATAAGTTGCGTGAAAATAGCGATTTTTTAAGAAAAGTAAATGCTTCCGTCCATAATTTTGAATCGGGATTCCATCTTCATCACAATATGCCTCAAGGGGATAATCACCTTTTATGTTCTTCGCGGCCGATTTTCTCAACACTCTTAAGTTTGCCCAGCCTTTATAATTTGTAGGGGCATACGGCCAATGGTAATGGACCGATTCAGGATGACAGTGATAAATATCGCCTACCAAATTCCAAGCCCTGACAACGACTCCCCATTTAGATTTATCGGCATTTTTGATGATTCTGGCAAGCTCTTTTTTAGTCTGTTCCGGCCAAATTTCATCTCCATCCAAAATTAAAAACCACTCTTTTTTTGTTCTTATCAGCTGCTCCCTTCTAAACTGAGCAAGTCCTTTCGCATCTACTTCACCTTTTTCCTCAAAAAAAATCTTTTTGCTTTTTATAGTTTTTATGATGTCGACAGTTCTATCGGATGATCCGGTATCATAAACTAAAATCTTGTCAGCAATATCAAGAATCGATTTGAGTGCAAACCATATCCATCTTTCCTCATTTTTAACAACACAATGGACGGTTAGATTTGTTTTCATTTGCGAATTTTCGAAAAAGCATATATTGAAGATAGTGAAAAAACTGCAATTTCGGTTATTGTAAACGCAGCGCTTGCCCCAATTGCTTTATAAGGCCCAATTAAAATCAAAAGCAAGGCGATAAAAATAAAAACTCGAAAAACTGACATAATAAAATTTACCCTTGAGTCTCCTAAGTAATAAAGAATGACAGATGCAGGAATGACACTTGCAAAGAAAAATAGAAAACCCACAGATAAGATTTTTAAAACTTGGGCTGAAGTTTCGTAATCCCGGCCGAAAATTAAATTTATAATGGGAACCGCAAAAATTGCCATTACAAGAATAATTACTGCAATCGGTAATACAGGTGTAAAAGACTTCAGGGCAAAAGTTTTTGCTTTAAGGTTTGTGTCGAAAGATGCGAATCTTGGCGCCAAAACCCTGCTGAAACTGCTAGAGAGCTGATGGAAAACGGTTAAGATCTTATAAGGGGCCGCATAAAATCCAACCTGAATCGGACCGGTTATTTTCAATAACAGATAGTTATCAAAAGGTATAGTTGTTACGATTAAAGAAATAGCGATCCAAAAATTGTATTTATAAAAATCGAAAAATTTCTCCTTCTCTATTTTTTGTAACTTTAACGGCAAAAAGATTCTCCCAAATATAACAGAGGCGATGGTCACGAAGAAAAAAATAAAGGTTATGAATGTTAACCCTGTTTTTAAAAATACAACTGCCAAAACCAAAAGGATTAATCTCAAGACATTAGATACGATATTAACCAGTGATGCTTTTACAAATTCTTTTTTGGCCTGGAGCCCCGCTACAAAGAAATTTGTAAGCAGCAAAAAAATTATTGCCGCAAAAGCGATCCTAAGAAGATTTGCAAGTTCGCTTTGGTTTAGAAAACTCGCAATCAGAGGGGAAATTAAAACACCTAGTATCCCAATAAAAAATCCCAGAAACAAGTAGGATTTAAGGGCTATTGATAAAATCTTGTTAAAATCTTCGCCCTTTGCAAAACGCAAAATTCCAGTATCAATCCCAAAATTGGCAATATTTGTAGCAAGCATGCCCGTTGCAATAACAGTTGAAAAGAGTCCGAAATCCGAAGGTCCAAGAATTCTTGGCGCAAGAATAAAAAATAAACCACCCGCAAGAACATTAACCAATGTCCCCGTAAAAACAACAACGGTATCTTTAATTGTCTGAGTGTAAAGAAGATTCCCTATAATGTTTCTCATGCATCAGTCCTTTTCAACAAAAAAGAATTGTTGATTTGCATTATGATCTCATATCTGCTACTCATGATTTCTTTTTTAAAAACGATGAGAGTTTTTGAATAATCTAAGGGGGAGTATTTGTTTGGACTATCTTCTAGATCAAAAAGCAAATAGTCTGCAGAATTTTCTTCCATTATTAAATAAAATTTATCCCTCTGGGAAATATGAGGTCCAAGATTATTTGTTGCGGCAACCGAAGCGCCTTTAGGGATATATTTCAAAACCTCATAATTATCTCTCATCCACTGCTTTTTTACATAAAAATCCGCTTTGAGTAAAGAATTGACCGGGCCATGGAATAAATAATCTTGCATTAAACCAAAAATTACCAAGTAAAGGGCCAAGAAAATACAAAAGTTTTTAGCTCTTTTGAAAATTTTTTGAAGAGTAGCGGTAGAAAAAATAGCCGCAACAGCCATAATAGATGCTAAGGGAAAAACGTAGTGATTCAGATTGACCCAGCGATGGACAGTAACTGTGTCTACAAACCTAACGGCAAATTGCTGGACTGCTGATATCAAATATATAGGAGATAAGATGGGTAAAAATCCGAAAGAGAAAAAAGATTCAAGGACTGTTCTGGCTTTGGCGGCTGGGAACAAAAGCAGATTTAAAAATAAAGCGGGTTTAGTCAACATGCTTTCCGCTACATCCAGAGGAGTTTTGCCTAAAACACCATAATCGGAGTGGACATATTCACCTTGAACGGCCGGTAAGAAAAAATAAACTGCAAAAAAGAATACGGCAAGACTTGCAAATATTGTTATTGCTCCCTTTATTCTATCTTTCAAAATCAAGGCGATCAGGCCGACCGAGACAGCAAGCAGCGCCATCTCCTCTTTAGTAATTAAAAGTCCAAATATCGAACCCCAATATATCCAACTATTCCTAAGGACAAGTCCCAAAATCGCAAGAGCATAAAACAGCGGACTAAAAACGGACTGATGAAAACCATCAAGAACCGCAAACTGAAAGCCCGTAAAAATCAGCATTGAAAAAGAAACAGCGAGTGCAAAGATCTTGCTTTTATATTCGCTCGCAGAATACCCTAGACTCTTAGTCAGCGGATGAATGCGAAAGAACGAATACATACTTCCGAGTTCCGGTGCATCTGCTCGCTCATGTAAACTTAAAGGAGAATACCGAGGCCTTTCAGGCCTCGGAAGTTTATTAACTTTCAAGGAAATTAAATACACCGGCAGACTGGCAATCACGGCGATTAACGCATGGGTGATGAAAAGAAGTTTTATACTTTGCGGAAGCCAATACAGAGGTACAAAAAACAACAGGATAAATTGAAAATGATCGCCAAACACGTGAAGATTTGAAAAACTGCTGACCGGCTCTTTGAATCTGCTCAGTTTCCACAACAACTGGTCAAAAAATCCCGTGTCCCACGTAAACGTTTGATAATGTAGATGCTTAATAATCGAGATGTACGAATAAATTATCCAGAAAAACAGAATTAATAAAATTATTTCTTTGTGCTTTTTCAGAAAAACCATTTTTTAGAATTATCCAAAATAATTACTTCAATGTTTCCGAAAATTTTATTTTCGACTTCGTGAGCTTTGAAACGTGCGTATTGTTTATAAAAAGTGTCTGTTTCCGGCACGAAATCATGGGAAATTAAAGTAACTACTGTTTGTGGATGTTCAGATGCAACTTTGGTCGGACCATAAAGATGAGCAAGGTTCGGATCAACATAGGATTTCACAGGTTCCCTGCCAAAAACAGCAAACAAATACCTATATCCCCCATATCTCCAGCAGGTTGATAGCGAATCCAGGGAAAAATCTTTATTTCCTAACTTCCTGCTTGTATATTCAATGGCTTGACGCTTGTAAGTTAAACCCATGCTGTTTTGAGCAGAAAAAAGTTTTTGTACGTTAAAAAATACGAAGACTGCAAGGACAATAAGCCAAATTTTCTTAGGTAATTTTGCGACAAAAAAGCCAAGAATAATTAAAAATATGGCAAAAAGGCCTGTGATGTAATGTTCAAAAATGTCGGATTTGAAAAGAGTACCAAAAATCTCTATCCCCAAAACGTATAAAAGGATTGAAGTCCCTAAAACTTTAAACTGAAACTGTTTTTTGAAAAACCACACTAAGGATATCAAAACTAGAATTGTTGAGAATAAAATAATAATCTGCAGAATAGCCTGATATTTTTCGTTAATAAACCCCCAACAATACGAATAATTTTTAGCGATCTCGTCATCTCCAAACGTATAAATTAATCGGGAAAATGTTTTTGGGAAAATTAAAAAATTATCCACGAATCCCTGAGGATTATTTGCGGGATGTGCTTTACCTTGGCTGAAATATTTTATGAGAGGTTTGGTATTTACGAAATTATGAGTTAAATCAAAAACGATTACGGGCGCAAAGGAAAAAATTATAATTAAGACGGCAAAGATAGTGCTTTTTCTAATTGGAATTTTGTACAGAATCCATACGATTGCCGTCAGAGCAAGAAAGATCAGATTCGAAGGATCGGTATGAATTGCTAGAGCTAACACTACCGCCAGTAAATACGTAAACTTCTGATTGCCTTTGACAATTTTATAAAGGCAATAGATTGCTGCAAGCGAAACCAGAGGCCCCCAATACAATGCCCAAAAGTGGCGATCATAAATATTGGCAAGATAAGAAAATGTCCAAAAAGAAGTGGCAAGAAAACCGACTTTCTTCCCAAAAAACTCTTTGGCGACCAAGAAAATCATAAAGGTTGTAACAGTTGCAATTGCTGCACCTGCATATCCCCAAATGATTGGATTTAACTTCCCGAAAAAAAGCAAGAAGGTAAGAAACCAGTAAAAGTATGGTGCTAAATGTAAACCGAAAGGAGTGACCCCTCCCAAAAGGGAAATGTCGCCAAATTCGATCAATTTTCTTGCGACGAATGCAGGTACCTCCTCATCAAATGAAAAGTAAAACAGCTCTTCAATTTTGTAAATTCTTAGAAAAAAAGTTAGTAAAAGGAGTAAAACGATTGACCAATGTTTGAGGATTCTATGTATCATTTTTCGCAGATAAACAGAGTAGTTGACCCTGGGAATAATCTGCAGGGCCGGGAAAACTTAACTTTAAAACCAACCTCTTCAAGAAAACTTTTTAATTCTTTGTAGTGCCAGTAATTAATTTTATCTTGTGGATACAAAATAAAATCCCACAATCTTGAAAGTCTACTCCTTAAAAATTCACTTTTGTCTATCTCCTTAATTACCAGCACTCCCCTTTTTTCGAGTTCTTTGGCGATTTTTGTTAGAAGGGCTTTTTGGTCTTTTAAATTTAAATGGTGGAGAACGTCCGAAATAACAACACCTGAGGAACCTTTGAGAAGAAGTTCTCTAATATCGGCATTTTTGAAAGAAAGATTTTTGGTTTTATGGTTGGGGAGTCTTTTTTTGTCTGAGTCAATTCCAATTACTATTCTTTTTTTACTGCTGGCAAGATATTTAGAAATAACACCCTCGCCACAGCCAAGATCAAAAATCTTGCCTTCTTTCGGTAAGTTCTTATCTATTTCTTCAAGAGGCAGAATTGCTTTTCTTAAAAAATCATAAAGCACCATCTATTTAATTTTGCTGATAATTTTTGCCGGAACACCTCCAACCAGAGTTCTTGCAGGCACATTTTTTGTAACAACGCTGCCTGCTGCAACAAAAGACTCTTTACCAATAATCACTCCTGGCAAAATGATGGAGCCTGCTCCAGTCACGGATCCGCTTTTAAAAACAACAGGTTGGGAAAATTTAGGGAAATATTTCTGCAAAGGATGGTCCTTATAACCTACATTCTGGTGAGTCAGAATCGTAACTCTCGGGGCTATTGTCACTTGGTCTTCCAAAATTACTTGATCATAAAGATCAATTAGTGTCTCGTCGCCAATAAAACATTCATTGCCGATTTTTAAAACGCCAGGACCTCCATAATGCCAATTGATAAACTTAACGCTCATTAAAATGGAGTCCTTGCCAACTTTCGCACCCAAAAGGATTAAGAAATATTTTCTAAAAGGAGGAAGATTAAATACATGGTCAATCAACAAGTGATAGAAAGAGCTTACCAAGCTAAAAATAATAAATTTCAAAAATCTTCTTGTACCGATTTCTTCAAAAGCTTTCATTTTTTGCAGTGAGAAATTTCACTAATCTGAAAAGAAAGAATAATTGAAGTGTAAGGGTCAAAACAATAATTATCAAGAGAATGTCATCTTTAAATAATTCCGGCTTGTACTGACTTACTTGCTTAATAAACGTATCGACGTTTGATGTCGAATAATAAGAGGACGATACAAAAAATAAGCTTACATCATTGAATACGATAATTGACGTTGCTAAAACCAAATATCCCCACTTTGCATATTTTTTAAAAATAAATTCAAATACGGCTACTAAACCTATTAAGACAATGGAGAGGTGCGCAACCACAAGTGGGAAAAGATATCTTCCTTGTAGCCCGAAAGGAAAGCCATTATCTAGTTTAAAATAGTAATCCCAGACTATAAGGATTGCATAATAGACGAAAGATGAAAAAATCATAAAATACAAAGCTTTATCAAGATCAGTTATTTTTCTTTTTGTAAATGTCATAACAACTCTTAATACAATGCCCAAAATAGCTATCAAAACAATCCTATTTAATATCTGATATACAATCGGGGGCAAGGTGAAAGACAACCAACGGTAGACCCCCCAATACCAAGGTAAAGTTTGAGCATATGTTTGATTCAGGCTAATTTTCAAATGTTCAATAAAACTTTTGTTAAACAAAAGGCTTAAATCTGGACGTCCGATTTCCGGAACAGATAAATTTCTTAAGTAAGAAAGCTGGGGTATTAAGAAGGTTAATAATGTTCCCGCAAGTAGAAGCAAAATTGCAGGCAAAATATATTTTTGAAGTTGATTTCTGTTTTTAAAAATCTGATAAAAAATTGCCGTCAAAATAATAGGCAGGGAAATTAAAAATTGCTGGCGGGTTAAAACACCAAGCAAAATAACCAAAATAACTTTTAAGATTGTTTCTTTGCTAACTCCGTGCAATAAAATTTTCAAACTTAGGTAAACAATAAGTGTAAAAAGAAGATTTGTTAAAACGTCAGGCAAAACTCCTGTCGATGCGAATACCAGCATTGGCTTAAAAGCAACAAGCGTCGGCAAAGCAATCTGAAGAAGTTTATTTTCAAAAATTAACAATCCTATTTGATACGCAGCAAACACCAATGCCAGAAATAAAATTGCCGACATAATTCTTACCGCAAAAACACTTGTGAATAAATCCCCCCAGCCAAAAACCTTGTAAAAAAGTGATCCTAAAAAATAATAAAGGGGCGGGTTGTGAGTCGCTTCTTTTTTAACTAAATCTGTTCTTGATGATTTATCGAGCGATTCAATATAGTTTTCAAACAGTCCCTCATCAGTATCAGAATAATCAATGTTGAATTCCGGATGATAAGTATAGCGGTTATTTCCAAAACCATCCCTTTCGGTCCCGAAAATTTTTTCAGAAACTGCGATTTTTTCTGATGTATCGACGCCTACCGGAGTTTTACCTAGCTCAGCAGTATCTTGGACTTGTGCAAAATGAGCCTGCTCGTCCGGGTACTGCCAGATTGGTATTAAAATTATCCATGTTAGAGCATTTAAAAAAACCGTAATTAAAAGCAGTTTTAATAGTTTAGGCACGGGAGTATTATATAGCTTGAATGAATTTTAAAACCAGATTTTTGGGCAATATTTTTGGAATTTCCCTTCTTTTTATCCTCAGTTTCTCCTTTTTTTACAAATCACTTGATATCTTTTTTGTTCAAGATGATTTTATTTTAATCAATTATTTTTCCCAAAATAATCTTCTTTCCGATTTTAAAAATGTTTTTACCTACCCTTCCGTTTCCCACTGGCGCCCTTTACATAACTTATACTTTTTGGTTTCCGGAAATTTATTCGGTAAATTTTATCCGGCTTATCACCTTTTAACGCTTGTGATTCTTGCTGCTTCGGCTTTTATGATTTTCAAAGTCTTGAGACTCTTGACAAAAAATGCCAACGTTTCACTTTTGGGTGCAATTGTTTATACCGTTCATCCTTCTCATTTTGTCTCAATCTTTTGGATATCGGGCTCTGCAACAATAATCGGATTCCTATTTTTGATTTCTTCTTTTTATTTTTATTTAATAAATCAAAAAAACTGGGCACTTTTAATATTTGTGCTCTCATTGCTTGCATCCGAAGCGATGGTAGCGGGAGCTGCAATTTTTGCTGTTTATGAGTTTCTTATCAAAAGAAACAAAATTAACGGCCTATTTTTGCTAAAAGTAATCACAATTTCTTTGGGGTTTTTGCTTTTAAAATTTTTGTTTTTGACATCCGAGGCAACTTTTAAAAATTACCCTATCGAAATCTCGCACGGAACAATTGCTGCATTTCGCTACTACTTTTTAAGAACTTTAGGATTCGCCGAAACCTCGCAAGACACTTTGACATCAATAATTTTAGTTCTATGGCTTGCTACAATAACCACATCTATCTTAAAAATTTTTAGAACAGAAAATCAAAAATTTATTTGGTTTTTTGTATTTTCTGCCTTGATAGGCCTATTTCCTTTCGTATTAATACCAAGCCACCTTTCCCCTCATTATTTGAATATTTCAATTTGGTCATTTGCCTCCGTTGTCTCTTTCGGCCTTCTAAATATAAACAGGCTAGCAAGGCTTTTTTTGATCCTGATATTTGCCTTCGTGGCAATTATAAACATCCAACCGACTTATAAAAATAATTGGGTTATTAAAAGAAGCGAGATCGCAAAACTTTATGTTGAAAAAATTGAAACCGAGAATCCGCCGAATGGCACTCTGCTCATCTTTGATAATTCTCCTATCTCAACTTCATCTGAAGCGTACTTTTCGCTCGGAACGGGAAAAGCCATAGATTTTTGGTTTGCCGGCAAAAATTACAAAACTTGTTTTGCCGCATTTGAGAATTGTCCAAGTAAAAACTAAAATGTATCCATGGCAAAGGTTAATCTTTCCATAATTATTCCGTGCTATAACGAAGGCTCGACGTTTACAAAAAGTGTCGACAAGATTGTTCAAGAATTGAAAAATATAAATCTTGGATGGGAAATAATTTTTGTGGAAGATAAAAGTACGGATGACACTAAAAGTGCAGTTGAAATATTAATCAAAGGAATTAAAAATGCCCGTGCAATCTTTCATAAAAAAAATGAGGGCCGAGGAAAATCTGTTAGTGATGGAATTAAAACAGCTAGGGGTGATATATGCGGTTATCTTGATATTGATCTTGAAGTTTCGGAAAGATACATTCCTCTTTTTGCAAAAGAGATAGAGCATGGTTTTGATTTTGCAGTCGGTAAAAGATTTTACGAAGGAGGAGGACTAAGTGCAATCCTAAGGTTTCTGGCATCTAAAACCTATGCTATAGCTGTAAAGTACATAGTTGACATCCCTGTCGAGGATACGGAAGCCGGTTACAAATTTTTCAGAAAGGCAAAAATACTGCCAATTCTTGCAAAAGTAAAAAGCAAACATTGGTTTTGGGATACGGAAATTTGTGCTCTTGCACACTGGAATGGACTTTCAATCACCCAGATTCCTGTGCTATTCAAAAGAAGATATGACAAAAAATCCACAGTAAGACTTATCCCCGACACAATCGATTACATCAAAAACTTAATAAGAATAAAATCCCAGATGTATGCCAAAAAGTAATTACAGTTTTACCATCCCTTTGCACAAAACTTTTTGGGGCAGGGAGGAAGAAAAAGCAGCTATAGCGGCTATGAGAAGCGGTACAGGGGTTGGGGATCTTGTCTTTAGTGAAGCACTTGCCAAGGAAATTTCCAAAAAACTCGACGTTTCCTACGTTCTCCCAACCGGTTCGGGGACTGCAGCTTTAGAACTTGCTTGCGCATTGCTCCTAAAGCGCGGGCATGAAGTAATTCTCCCGAGCTTTACATTTTCCTCTTGTGCAAATGCAATTCTTTTGGCTGGAGCAAAACCGGTCTTTTGTGATATCGATATTAATACTTACAACATAGATCCAGCCGATATTGAGAAGAAAATTACCAAAAAAACAAAGGCAATCATGGTTGTGCACTATGCAGGAATGGCATGTACGATGGACAAAATAATGCAAATTGCAAATGAAAATAATTTATATGTTATAGAAGACGCGGCTCATGCACTTGGGTCTACATACAACGGTAAAAATTTGGGTACGATTGGCAATGTTAGCTGCTTTTCCTTTCATGGAACAAAAAATGCTGCAAGCGGCGAGGGGGGCGCTTTCGTCACAGGCGATAAGGAAATTTTTAAAACCGCCGAAATTATAAGAGAAAAGGGCACCAACCGATCATCATTCATGAGAGGCGAACGCAAAAAGTACTCATGGGTAAAAGTAGGAAGAAGTTTGATACTTTCTGATATTTTGTCGGCAATTGCCCTTGAACAAATAAAGAAACTCGATAAGATAACATCGCTTAGAAGAAAAAACGCCGAGTATTTTCTGAACAAATTAAAAAGGCTCTCCTCAAGAATCATTCTGCCTCAAGTTTCTGTAGGCACTAATCCTAATTGGCATATATTTGCAATTAGAACTCCAAGAACGCTCAGAGACAAAACTATAAAAGAGCTGAGAAACTTTGGAATCGAAGCTTCTTTTCACTATCTCCCCCTCCATCAGTCCCAAATGGGGAAAAAACTTGGATACAAAACTAAAGATCTACCTGTTTCAGAAGAAATTGCATCGACTCTTATTCGTCTTCCGATGCACCCAAGACTTAAAAAGTCGGAAATCGATTATATGGCAGCGGCACTTGAAAAAGTTATCTGAGTAGTTTTTAAAATTTTGCCTAAAAAGTTATTGATATTTGTAAATTTTGATATAGCGACGTTCCGTCTGTTTTGGATATGCTCCAACCAATTCTAGGGGCCAGCCCTGAGACAGATCCGGTTCCCTATTTAATACCACATAGATATTATCTTTTTTCGGCAGATAAAGCATTGATTTTCTGTCATTTAACTGATTTGATTCAAGAATAGTTGAGTTTCCTGTATCGTAAAGGTGAGCAAGAGCCCAACCAAAACCTCCGTCGGATTCTACATAGATAAATATTTCTTTCTCGCTGGAGATATTTTTTAACTGAGAGGCTACCCTATCTAACCCTACCCCTGATGTCCAGTCCTCAAAAAACTGCTGTTTATCCTCGAGTGCTATTGGAGCATTTTTAGGATTCAAAACAATTTGTGCATCAACCTTTAGCGGAATAAGAAAAAGTAAAGTCATTAGTAAAAGAGTGATTACGTTGCCGAATCGATCCGAAATTTTAACAAACAAAAACCCAGCAGTCATAGCAATTGGAGCAGAAATTAAAAACAAATGTCTTGGCAAAAAGTTAGTCCCTATCAAACTTTCCAAAAATATCACTGCAACAAGCCAGCAAATAATCCAAAGTACTTTCCACTCTTTTATAAAAACTGCATATATAAAAGAAATAAAAACAGCAAAAATTAGAGCTGTCGATATATAAGCTTTGGACCACCACCATACCAGCCAAAGATTATTTTTAAAATTTAATAGTATTTGCAACAAATTTGGAGAAACCCGATAGTCGGAATATCCTTGCCAGACAGAAAAAACCAAAGGTAAGGACAGTAGCATTACAAAAGCAAATATGAATAATAAAATGCCTAAATAAAAAAACAATTTTTTACTGCTTCGTTTCTTGTCATTCAGCCAAAAAAAGATAGCAACAATGGGTAAAGCGCTAAAGGAAGCCAGAGCAAGCGGTTTGGATAAGAAGGATAATGAAAATAAAACTCCCGCAGTCAAAATTTTTGATATCGATTTTCTAATTTCTACTTTTGTATCCCTATCAAAATTCCCAAGATAAAAATACAAACCCGCTAAAAAGAACATATTCGTAATTGGTTCCAGCAGAACTATTCTGCTATGAAAAAAATTTAATGGGATTGTCAAATATATGATGACGCAAAAAATTGCATATTTTGAGCCCAATAACCTTTTGTCTATCAAGTAGATAAAAAAAGCAGAAATTAGATCGGAAACCACCATCGCCAATCTGCCTAAGTAAAGAACATTTAAAAGGGGCACGAACAGCAATTGGAAAATTCCAAGGATCCATGGAACAATGGGAAAAACTAGGTATTTAAGAGACAAAAAAAACTACCTTTATTATTTACTGCAATCTCGCCCAGCTTAAGATAAGTTTGTTCATCAATAAATATCGGGATTTTTGTTAAATTTAGAAACCTAAATCCAATTAATAATGCAATGCTAACTATAGTGATAATTTTCATTCGTTTTCATCTGAACACGGAATATTCTAAAATAGATCACTACCAGTTGAAAATAGAGTTGAAACAGTAAAAATATAATTTCTATAGTAATCCTATCAATCTTGATTTGGATAAATCGTACTTTAGAACTCTAATATAATTTATGAGAACAATACTTGTAACGGGCGGCGCAGGGTTCATTGGTTCTCATTTATGTAAGCGCCTTGTCGAAAAAGGTGATACAGTTATTTGTCTTGATAATCTTTTAACCGGCTCACAAAAAAACATTGCTCATCTCCTTTCGAAAAGAAATTTTTTCTTTATCAAACAAGACGTCTTTGAGCCTTTTGTATCCCATAAATTTGCAAAAATAGATGAAATTTACCACCTGGCTTCCCCTGCCGACCCGAATGTTAACTCGCCAGTTTCATACATGGCTCACCCTTTCGAGACTATGCGGGCAAACACCAATGGCACATGGAATATGTGTGAACTCGCTATAAAACATAAGACTAAACTTTTGTTCACATCTACATCCGAGGTCTATGGCAATCCTCAGGTTTCTCCTCAATTAGAAAGCTATCGAGGTAATGTTTCAACAACAGGACCAAGAGCAGTTTATGATGAATCAAAGAGATTTGGGGAAACGATTGTTTCTGCTTTTGTTAGAAATAAAAATCTCAATGGCCGAATTACTAGAATTTTCAACACTTATGGACCAAAGATGAACCCGGATGAAGGGAGAGCAGTGGTTAACTTCATCAAACAGGCAATCGGAAATGAACCACTGACGATTTATGGGGATGGCTCTCAAACAAGATCTTTTTGTTATGTCGATGATGAAGTTAAGGGCTTGATTTTGGGAATGGAAAAAGGCAAAAGCGGCGAGGTTTACAATATTGGCAACGATGAAGAAACGACGATTTTAGAGTTTGCCAAGCTTATTAAAAAGCTTGCAGAGAGTGGAAGTAAAATCGTTTTCAAACCCTTACCCGAAGACGACCCAATGCAAAGAAAACCGGATATCACAAAGGCAAAAAAACTTCTCGGCTGGAAACCAAAAGTTAAATTAGAAGATGGCCTTCTCAAAACAATCGAGTATTTCCGCTTAATTCGATGACCAAAAAACCCCTCGAGAAAATCCTAGACCAAGTACCGCCTGATTATTACGAAAGCGGAGTTAAAATCAATTTTTTCCAAAAATACTGGCACTCACGTAAATGGCATCACTTAAAAGAATTCCTTATTAGTGTTGGGGGCAACAGATTACTTGACATCGGATGTGCGGATGGCACAACTACAAAACAGATCAAAAAAATCCTGCCTTTAACCACGATAACAGGAATCGACTTATATAAGAAAGCAATAGATCATGCTAAAAGGAAAGCAAGTAAAATTAGATTTATCCATGGGGATGTTCACAATTTGCCTTTTAATAACAACTCCTTTGAGATTGTGACCGCAGTCGAAACTTTAGAACACCTCGATAATCCTAATAAGGCTTTAGCAGAAATCTATAGAGTACTTAAACCAAATGGCTATTTAATAATCGGGCAAGACACAGACAGTCTTTTGTTTAGAGTAGTCTGGTTCGTTTGGATTAAATGGAAAGGCGCAGTTTGGAAAAACAGCCATATCAGCTGTATGAAACCAGAGGAATTGAAAAAGGCTTTTAAAAAACAGGGCTTCAAAATTGAAAAATCAAAAGTAGTCAATCTTGGTATGGAAATATTTATCAGAGCAAGAAAAGGGGGAACGTAACTAACGTGAAGATATTAGTTACCGGCTGCGCTGGTTTCATAGGTTCTCACGTTACAGACAGGCTGCTTAAAAAGGGCTTCGACGTTGTGGGGATTGATAATTTCAATGACTATTATGATCCGAAAATTAAAGAGGAAAATCTAGATCAAGCTAAGAAAAATAAACATTTCGAGCTTTATCGTGAGGATATTCTAAATTTTGAAGCGATCAAAAAAATTTTTGAGGATGAAAAACCGACAAAAGTTGTGCATCTGGCCGCAAGAGCCGGTGTAAGATCGTCAATTGCAGACCCCCTACTTTTTTCTCATGTGAATGTTGAAGGAACGGTTAATCTTCTTAAGCTTTCGGTTGACTTTGGGATAAAACAATTTATTGTCGGATCATCTTCATCGGTGTATGGAGATTCGAAAAGATTACCTTTTTGCGAAGATGATCCTTGTGACAAAATTATATCTCCATACGGTACCTCAAAAAGAGCCGCTGAGTTTTGGGTAGAAAGTTTTTACCACACATATGCTTTAAAAGCAGTAATTTTAAGATTTTTCACTGTTTACGGACCAAGAAACAGACCTGATATGGCGCCAGCATTGTTTGCAAACGCAATTATTAATAATAAGCCAATAAATCGATTTGGTAATGGATCATCAGGGAGAGACTATACCTATATTGATGATATTGTTGAAGGCATTCTCAAAACTTTAGACCAAAGTATGGAATTTGAAATAATAAATCTTGGAAATAGTAATCCTGTAAACTTACTCAAATTTATTTCCTACCTAGAAAAAATAATCAATAAAAAAGCTCAAGTTAAAAATATTCCTAAACAATCAGGAGACGTTCAAATTACCTGGGCCGATATAAATAAAGCTAAAAAAATTCTTGACTGGCAACCTAAAACACAAATTAAGTCCGGTCTTGGAAAATATATACAATGGCTAAAAAAACAAATTTAAAATCTTCCCCAAATAATAAAATGTCCTTAATATTCAAAAAAATTAGATTTAAACATCTCATATTATTTGCAATAATTTTAATATCTGCGATTTTAAAGTTTCATAGAGCACAACAGTTATTTTTCTGGAATGTTGATGAAGATATCCTTGGTTTAACTATTAAGAAAATCTTAGTCAGTCATGATATCCAGTTGATAGGTAATCCAATACCTGGTGGATTATTTATTGGTCCGGCCTTTTATTACCTTGCTTCCTTCCCTTATTTAATCGCAAGAATGAACCCGGAAACCTTACCGGTTTTCTCTGCTTTAATCGGAATTTTTACTACCCTCCTTGTTTATAAAATCGGAAAGATAATTTTTGAAAAAGAACTTATCGGAATTTTCGGAACAATAATTTATGGTTTCTCATTTCTGGTTAATGCTTATAATCGATTACTTACAAGTCTAACACTGGCCCCAGTTCTGGTTCTTTTGACTTATTTAATTCTTTATCAAAATCTTAAACTTAAAAGGCCTAAAAATCTTTTGTGGCTAGGATTGATATTGATAATTGCTACTCAAAACGAAGGCACTAGTTTTTCGCTACTGGCATTAACAATTGTGATTTGGTTTGCCTATCGTTTTAAGACTCCAATTTCGAAACTAAAAAACATCTTATTAATGTTTATTCTTTTTAACCTTCCGTTATTAATATTCGATTTAAAGCATAATTTTTTTCTGACAAAATCTAATTTTCATTTTTTTTTAAAAGACTTAGACCCTTTAAAAGCGGGCGGGGCGGGTTTTTCTCTACCCGATTTCCAATTGCTAAATTCAACCCTTAATTTTTTTCCTAGAACCCTTTCCAGATTTCTTTTTATATCTGGCCAGAATGATATTAACAATCAGATACTACCCTGCCCTGATCTAATCGCTTCAAGAATTTCTCAGATTCCTCCCGGTGCATTTATTTTGGCAATAATAGTCCTTAGTTTTTTCTTCTTAAGGCAAATTGTAGAGAAAAAGGTAACTTTTGGAGAAAGAATAATTTTAGTTCATATAATTACTATTATTCTTGGAATTTTCTTTTATAACCTATTCTTGCCAGGCTATCTCTTTGAATGGATATTAGTAATTCTTTTCCCTGGATTTGCTTTAATAACTGCCTATTTCCTAAATGTTCTTTACGGGCAGAAAACATTTGGCAAATTGTTAGCATTTAGCATTATTGTTGTTTTTCTCCTCTACAATACCAGGTCTTTGGTCATGGCAAGTGGCCATTTTGGGTTATCGTCAAAAGTTGATTCTGTTAAATTTGCTCTTTCGGAGGTTAAGGGGCGGCCTTTTTATCTTGAAAGTCTCGGCTCATGTTATTCGCAAGGTTATCTATACTTGTTTTGGTACTATGGACAATCACCTTCTCATACAATCGGAATTGGGACAGACTTTGCTCCAACACTCATTCCCTCACAAGATGGACCAAAACCCAATCTGGGAGTAGTTTTGGTGAATCCATCGGAAACTGAAACTTTGGAGTTTAAGGATAAATATAATTTATACAAAACCAAAACAGTTAAAAGTAAAAAAATAAAGGATATTGAAGTGTTAATTGTTGAAGAGAATTAGATATTTATGTAAAATGCCACAAAACTCCTATGAAAAAGATTAAAACAGTTATTTTATGCGGAGGAATTGGATATAGACTCAGAGAAGAAACCGAATTTAAGCCAAAGCCTATGGTAGAAGTTGGCGGTAAGCCAATACTTTGGCATATTATGAAAATTTACTCACATTTTGGATTTAATGATTTTGTAATTGCACTTGGCTATAAAGGAAATATAATTAAGGACTATTTCATAAATAATAAATATTATGATGGAGATTTTACACTAAACACCAAAACGCATAAAATAATCCATCACCCGAAAGAAACAGGTGATAATTTTAGAATAACATTCGTAGATACAGGACTGGAGTCATTAACGGGAGAGAGAGTAAGAAGAGTAAAAAAATACATAAATGAAGAACTCTTTATGGTAACTTATGGAGACGGCTTGGCAAATATAAATTTATTAAATTTATTGAGGTTTCATAAAGCCCAGAAAACAATCGGCACGATAACGGGAGTTTTTCCGCATCTTCGCTTTGGCGGCGTAGAAACTGAAAAAAATGGGCTGGCTAAAGAGTTCGAAAAAAGAGCCAAGATTAAACAGCTAATAAACGGCGGATTTATGGTTTTTAAGAAAAAAGCTTTTGATTTTATCAAAAAGGACTCAATGATAGAAGATGTTTTTGACACCCTAATTAACCAACGGCAATTGTCACTTTTTGAACATAGGGGGTTTTTCCATGCAATGGACACTTATCAAGATATGCAAGATCTAAACAATTTATGGCGTGAAAAACCTGCCTGGAAAATATGGGCTTAGCGGGAAAAAATATATTAGTTACCGGAGGTACCGGGTTTATTGGCAGTCATTTGGTTAAACAGCTGATAACGGAGAAGGCAAATATTATTGTTCCATATCAGAGCTTAAACCCCAAATCTTATTTCTACTCCGAAGATTTAAATAAACATCTAATTTTAGTACAGAAAGATCTTAAAAATTTTAAAAGGACTATTGATATTGTTACTAAATATGAGATTGATTTTATATTTCATTTGGCAGCACAATCTATAGTCCCAACCGGTTATTATAATCCACTAGAGACTTTTGAAACCAATATTATAGGAACCGCCAATGTTCTGGAGGCGGCAAGATTATACGGCAGAGTCCAAGGAATAATAGTAGTTTCATCGGATAAAGCCTACGGGAAAATTCCTAAAGCTTCCGAAAAAGACCCCCTTTCGGGAGATCATCCTTACGAAACATCAAAAGCCGCCTGTGACCTTATAACCACTACGTATTTTAAGACGTATAATCTGCCTACCGTTGTGGTCAGGTTCGGAAATGTCTATGGCGAGGGGGATATTAATTTTTCGAGAATTATTCCCGGTGCGATTAAATCCTTAATTAAAAATGAGGTTTTACAAATTAGAAGTGACGGAAAATATGTGCGTGATTATGTTTATGTCAAAGATGTAGTTGATTCTTTAATACTTATTTCTAAAAATATTAATGAAATTAAAGGGGAAGTTTTTAATATCTCTTCGGACGAAAATCTTTCGGTTTTTGCAATTATTAAAAAAATTGAGAATGTTCTATCAAGAAAAATTAAATCTGAAGTCCTAAAAAATGCCGTTAACGAAATTCCCAAACAATCAATTAATTACTCGAAAATAAAAGGGCACTTGGGCTGGAAACCAAAAAGGGGTCTTGCCGATACTTTAAATGATATATATAAATGGTACTTCGACTATTTCGAGAAAACCAAAGACGAAAACTAATAGCTTTTCTTAAATGCCCAGTATCTTTGTCCCATAAACGATATAGTGGTGACAACAGATAATATAAAAAGTTGGGATTTAAAGGGACTTACTTTTAATACACCAGTCCAAATATAAAGAAGCAGAAAATTCACTAAATAAATAGATGTATAAACCAAGGCGAATTTAATAATCTCTCCTTTAACTTCATTTTTCGATTTAAACGTAAAATATTTATTCCACAGAAAACTATGAATAACCGCAAGTATGTGTGAGACGGTTAATGACAAAAGATAAAAGACACCTAAGTATATCAGTAGTGCAAAAAGTAAATAGCCAACGAGGGTGTTCAAAATCCCAACTAAAATAAATTTGCTAAAAACTTTTCGATTTTTGAGATCTGTGATCGTTAATAATTTCCCGAATAATAAATGGCGGTCTACTTTTAGTTTCCTCAAAAATAATCTGGACATACTTTCCAATTATACTAATTGCCAATATCTGAATTCCTCCCAAGAATGTTATTAATGATATTATAGTCATAAAACCAGGAACTGGATTACTTAATAAAAAAAACAGGAGTATATATCCTATGATGAAAATAAAAGAAACTATAACTAAAACAAAACCAATATACGTAACGATTTCGAGAGGAACAAAGGAAAAGCCAAAAAATCCCCTCTCTGCATCTCTTATATAGTCGACGATTGTATTTTGGGACTGCCCGTATTTTCTCTTTCTTCTTACGTACTCAACTTTGGCAACTTTAAACCCTGCCCAAGCTCGAAGCCCTCTAAAGAATCTGTTTCGCTCCGGAAGATTGTTAATTATCTCCATTACACGTCTATCAACCAGAGAGAAAGTTCCTGCATTAAGGGGAATGTCAATATTTGAAATCAATTTAAATAATTTATAAAAAATAATCCTTAATGGTTTAATTAGAAGCTTTTCTTCTATGTGCCTTCTGTAACCTATGACAACCTCGTTTCCTTTTTCCCACTGTTTTATGAAATCGATAATAAGCTCCGGAGGATCCTGCAGGTCACAATCTAAAACCGTTGTGGCGCTTCCGGTTGTTACTTTCATTCCGGCAAGCGATGAATATTCACCGCCAAAATTTCTCGAAAGAAATACGGCAGTTACCTTTTTGTCCTTTTTGGTTATTTTTCTTATAAGTTTCTGCGAGGAATCAGTCGAACAATTATCGGCAAAGACAATCTCATAATCATAGCCTGGTAATTTTTGAAATACTTCCTTAACTTTAAAGTAAGCATTATCAATATTTAGCTCTTCGTTATATGTGGGAATTACCACAGAAATAATTTTTTTCTTCACCGATTATCCCTTTATAGCCTTTTTACCCATCACCAGCCTTCTTTGAAGCATGCTAATTCTTATATCATCCTCTTCGTAGATAGCACTGTAGTAATTCTTTTTGTTTTTTAGCCACAATAGTTCAAACTCGTTTGCGAGAAGAATCCCTTTGGATATTTTTCTTACTGAATCCCCTATTATAAAAACAACCTTGCGTGTTTCATATCTATCAAGAAGTTCCTTTGCTTTTAATTTTTTAATGAAAGGGATTGCCTCTATCGCGATACCTCCCCCTATTGTTGTACTAAATCCTTTACTTTTGGCAAATTTACAAATGTCTTCGGTGATTTTATATATTCTTTCATTGTTTATTTCATCTCGTTTCATCCCCATAGATAGGCTAAGATCAACTCTACCTACCGTGATTGTCGAAAGCGTCTTAATTTTTGGAGTTTTAAATATTTCTTTAAGAGACTTATAGGCATGAATAGTTTCTATATTGATACCGAAATTAATTCCTTTTATTAACTCCTTTGGGAAAAATTTATGTATTGCCTCGAGGTATTTCTGAAGAGCATAGGGGCTTTCTATCATCGGTGCAATTAAACCTTTAACGTCTAAAAGCTGAGCATCAAACATATCCCGAATAGCCTCCGCGCCGCCAATTTTAATAATCAGTGCAAGATCCGCCGAATCTGTTATTTCTTTCAGCCTTATTGCTTCATCGAGCCTCGTTGCTTCTGCTTCAAATTCTGCTTTTACTGCGACCACATTAAAATCCTGTTTTAGGGTTTTAAGGATACTTACCATTTTTTGTTCCGAGATATTCATTATTAAAATTTTCCTTTCAGTTCGATCTAAATAGTAAAGTTTTAAGCCTGCTTAAAGCCATATTAAACTCTTTGTAGCTTATATCGTCAACCTTATTAAGCTTGAAGTTGTTTGCGGGAATAATGAATGTCAACTTTGAGTTAACCTGCTTTTTGTCCCTTTTAACTAACCTCATCAGTTTCTCTTTGTCGAAGTAGTCACTTTTAAGTTTTAACATATCAAGATGAGCGTTTGGCAAAAGAAAGAAATTTGTTAAAAACTTGAATGATTTTTCGCTTTGCATACTGCGGTTGACGGAAAGAATATTGGCATAAATAACACCTAAGATCACGGCCATTCCGTGGGAAATTCTGAAGTTGGAAACCGATTCCAGGGCGTGCCCTAGGGTGTGACCGTAATTTAGTAAATTTCTCACACTGTGATCAAATTCATCTTTTTCAATATAATGTTTTTTTATTCGCAGGCTACTTTCTATTAAACTTAAAAGCAGTGCACTGTCTTTTTCTTCGAGTACCTTTTTGATGTCGTTTACCAAATTTTTAAACTTGTCAGAATCAGTATCTATTAACTGCAATTTGATAATTTCTCCTAAACCGCTATAAAAATCTTTCATATTTAGTGTCTTTAGAAAGGCTGAGCTTATATAAATTTTCGCAGGAGGATAAAAAGTCCCGATGAGATTTTTGTAATTTCTAAAGTTGATTGAAGTTTTACTTCCTATACAACTGTCGGCCTGGGAAAGAAGAGTCGTTGGAACATATAGCCATTTGATTCCGCGAAATAAAGTCGAGGCTATAAATCCCGATACATCCTGCATCACTCCTCCACCGACAGACACTAAAGTTGCATTTTTATTAATGCTATTTTCCAATAAGGAAGCGTAAATCGTTTTCACCTTCCCTATTGTTTTTGTTTCTTCTTTAGCGGCAAGTAAAATTAATTTCTTCTTATCGATATTGTCAAAAAGCGTTTCCTTATATAATTTGAATATTTGTCTGTCTACAATAAAATAAAAATTATTTTTTTTTAAATCTCTGAAAAATTTAAAATCTTTATAAAAGATAACTTGGTAATTACCAAAACGAGACTTAACTGTTAATTTCTGCACATTAATTATTTGCAAGAGTATCCGCCGTCAATGACAATATTCTCACCCGTTATATAGGTGTTTTTTTCGGAAATTAGAAAGGAGATAAGATGGGCAATTTCCCAAGGTTTAGCAAATCTTGCAAGAGGTACATCTTTGGCAAGCTCGGCATTTTTCTCAGGAGTATTTCTTAGGGTAAGATCTGTTTCGATGAAGCCGGGAGAAATGCTATTTACCAAAATATTATATTTTGCAAGTTCAAGTGCTAACGCTTTAGTTAAACCTATAATGCCAAACTTGGATGCCGTGTAAAGAGATTGTTTACCTCTTGAAATTACTCCAAACATTGAGCTGATATTTATAATATGGGATATTTTATTTTCTTTAAGCTGCGAGCTAAAACCTTTACATAGCAGGATTGGTGAAATTAAATTAACGTTTAGAGTCTCCGTTATATTCTGTTTTTCTATCTCCTCTATCCATTGCGGATTGTTTACTCCTGCATTATTAATAAGAGCATAGAGCTTCAGGTGACAATTAGCTATGATAAAAGTCTCAACCGATTCAATGCTATTTAAATCTAACTCCCCTCGAGTCGGAGTAATTACCCTGTATCCTTGAGATCGCAAGAGTTTGGCCATGACCTTACCAATTCCCCTTGAGCCACCAGTTAAAAGTATCTGCTTCATCTCTTTTTGACGCTGATAAATTTTAAATATTCATCTCTTGCAATTTTTTCTTTGTCGATTTTGTCAATATTTTTCTCATACCAATTATAAAGCTCCGCAACTGCATTTTTTAACGGTGTAAATTTAAGATTTGGAATTTCACTTTTCAAGAGAGAAATATTGGCAGTATATTCCATGTTTAAACCGAGGTTTTTGACTATAGTTTTTGATTTGTTTTTGCCTATCATGTTGATGATGTTGGCAATTGTGATTAAATCTACTCTTTTGCCGTTGGCCACGTTATATATGTTGTTTCTTGCTTTGCTGATAATAAAATGTTCAATAATTTTAATAAAATCATCGATGTATAAAAAATCGAAATAAACATTCTGGGCAATAACTATTGGTAAATTGAGGATATTTTTAACAATGCTATTTGAAATAAACTTGAAGTAACAATTTTCATATTTACCGAAAACAGCAAATAGCCGAAGCGCAATTATTTTTGAGGAATTTTCTGTAAATTTCGAACAAACATACTTGGCGAATCCATAATCATCCTTTGGAATTTGCCTGTCAAAATCGCTTTCTTTAATTCCTATAAGGGGCCTGCTTTTATCATATTCGGCACCCGATCCAAAATAAATCATTCTCTCCAAATAGTCCAAATTTCTTGCTATATTGAAAAACATCCTAAGATTTTCATAAATGACGCTTGGCCGGCCAACTGTATCACGACCGCCCCCGACATTTGCACAGTGAACAACAATTTTAATTTTATTCTTTTGGATATACCCTCTTACAGCCTCTTCATCAAGAAGCTCAAGATCTTTATGGGCTGAACCATAAATTTTATATCTTTTTGATAAGTTTTCCGCTAGGTTTTGGCCAATAAAACCTCCTGCGCCCGTTATTAATATATTCTTTTTTAATTTTCCTTCCATAAGGGGATAATCATATTATTTTTAAATTCCTCTTCTGGTAAAAGCGGCGACATTTCCTCAAGAGGCGGGGAAACAAATCTGCCTTCCGGTGTCTTTTTAGTAGTAAGTTTGGGAGTAAGCATTAGATCTCTGGTTGAGTTTATATCACAAACAATAGGACCTTTAGTCTCAAGAACTTTTTTTATCTTTCTTTTCATATCTTTGTGGTTATTAATCCTCAGAGTTGGAAGTCCATATGCTTTTGCAACTTTTAAAATATCGGGGCAGCTTAAACCGCTTTTGGTATCCGAAGCTACAAATCTTCCTCCGAAAAGATTTTTTTGCGTGTTTCTTATAGAGAGGTAACCGTCATTTGAATATACAAAGAGTTTTATGGGCAAATTGTAATATTTTACAATTTGCAATTCATGAATATTCAGCTGAACTGAGCCATCACCCTCAAAACAAACTACTCTTTTTTTACCCGAAGCAAAACATACACCAATTGCAGCAGGCAATCCATAACCCATTTGCGCAAAACCGTTATTTAAGATAACTCTTTGTCCGGGTTTAATATATAGAACTTGATAAGAGCAGTTAAGAGGACCGATTCCGTCAGAAAGAACAATTAACTCTTTCGGTTTTAAGTATTTTCCAATAGTCTCGATAAAAAAATATGGATTGACATACTTTTTTTCTTTTCGAAATTCAGAAAGTACCGGAGGATATTTTTTATTTAAGTGGACACCATAACTAAACCAATCATTAATTCTAAGTTTTAAAGGTTTTGCCCTAAGCTGAGACATCATTTCATCTATAAATTCACTGGCATCAAAGTTGACAGGCAGATCTATATCCAAAGTTTTTTTGGTTAGTTCATTTTTATCAATATCGACTATAACTTTATAAGCAGCTCTGGCAAAAGCTTTAAAAGTAAAGCCAATGGTTCTTAAATCTAATCTTGCACCTATGGACAGTAGAAAATCGGAGTTTTGGATAATGAAATTGGCCGCTCTTTGTCCAAAAGCATGGGCGCGGCCAAAATAAAGAGGGTGCGAGGAGTAAATAAGGTCGTACCCTGCGTAACTGGTTAAAACCGGTATTTTTAAAAGGTCTACAAGTTTTAAAAACCTATCTGCGGCACCAGCAAGCCTAATACCATTTCCTGCATAAAGAACGGGTCTTTGGGATTTTCGAAGTTTGTCTATTGTCGCAGCAACCAACTTCTTAAGATTTTTTTTATCAGATTTGGAAACGGTCCCCACTTCCTTTAAATTAAATCCTTGAAGCTTACTCGGTTCTACAAACGACCCTTGAACATCAAGAGGAATATCAAGCCATACAGGTCCTGGCCTCTGCACTTTTGCCAAATATATCGCCTTTTCCAAATGATAAAGGACTTCCATGGGGTTTTTTACAATAACAGCATATTTAGTTATAGGTTTTACGATATCGATAATATTCAATTCCTGATCGCCTAATTGCCGAAGTTTTGTACCTTCTGCCGAGATATCAGTTCTGACTTGGCCGGATATCGTAAGCGTTGGTATAGAATCGAGCCATGCTCCAGCCACGCCGGTAATTGCGTTGGTGCCGCCAGGACCAGTCGTTACCAAACTTACACCTAAATTGCCGGTAACTTTTGTATACGCTTCGGCAGCTGTTGCCGAAGCCTGTTCGTGATGATTACAAATGTAATTAATTTTTCTATTTCTTCCAACCGAATCAATAAGGTGAATATTGCCCCCACCTGAGATTAAGAAAATATGCTTAACACCTTGGCTTGCGACAAAATTAATGACATAGTCGGAAACTTTAACCAGTTTCTTCATTTGAAATAACAGGCAGGATTTTTGAGCAAGGCTTATCATATAGCATTCTGCCCATTAAAAAAAGACTTATTCCTTTTCAAATAATTCTCCATAATGTAAAATTTGCCTCTAGTGGATAAATCTCTTAAGAACATAATTAAGAAGTACTTTCTTTTAAATCATAAGCCTCTAACATTTATTCCTGGAGTAACTCCAGTTAAAGTTTCAGGAAGAGTTTTTAATGAAAAAGAGATTGAGAAGGCAGTTGAAGCATCTTTAGAATTTTGGCTTACTGAAGGACACTTTACCGAGGAATTCTGCAATAAATTCTCAAAGTTTCTTGGTATTCGTTACACCACTTTAACAAACTCGGGCTCAAGCGCTAATTTGGCCGCATTTTCAGCTTTAACATCTCCAAAGCTTGGAAAAAGACAGATTAAAGCGGGCGATGAAGTAATTACAGTCGCCTGCTCATTTCCAACGACTGTTAACCCTATAATTCAATATGGTGCTATTCCGGTTTTTATTGATGTTGATCTGGCAACCAACAACGCTATCCCCCACTTAATCGAAAAAGCAGTTAGCAAAAAAACTAAAGCCATAATTATGGCCCATACTTTGGGAAATCCATTTGATATTAAGGAAGTAATAAGAGTGGCTAAAAAATATAATCTTTGGGTAATTGAGGACTGCTGTGATGCATTAGGGTCAAAATACGATGGTAAATATGTCTCAAACTTTGGCGATTTGGCAACGTTCTCTTTTTATCCGGCTCATCAGATAACAATGGGTGAAGGCGGTGCGGTGGTAACTGATAACCCCGATCTTTACGTTTTGGTTAACTCATTTTGCGAATGGGGCCGGGACTGCTGGTGCAGAACGGGTCAGGATAACCGCTGCGGCAGGAGGTTTAAATTTCGGTTGGGTAAACTGCCATACGGCTATGACCATAAATATATTTACTCTCATATTGGCTACAATTTAAAGGCGACTGATATCCAAGCTGCGATTGGGTTGGCTCAGCTAGAAAAACTTCCCAAGTTTATTGACCTTAGAAAAAGAAATCATCAATTTCTCTATAATGCTCTGAAAAAATACGATAAGCATTTTATCTTGCCAAAATCCTACCCAAGATCAGACCCTTGCTGGTTTGGATTTATGATTGTTCTTAATAAGAATTGTCCTTTTTTAAGGCTGGATATTGTAAATTTTCTGCAAAAAAATATGGTTGAAACACGTGGACTTTTTGCCGGAAATCTACTAAGACAGCCTGCTTATTTAAATATCAAAAAGAGAGTTATTGGTAATTTGAAAAATAGTGATTTAATTATGAATAACGGTTTTTGGGTTGGAATTTATCCTGGTATAACTCTTGAACATCTAAGATATGTAAAGCAAAAATTTGATTTTTTCTTATCTAAATATAAATAGTAAACTTCGTTAATCATTGATGAATAAAAAATATTTACAGAAACAGATTTCTATTTCTGCGTTTTTTCCTTGTTATAATGACGCAGGTTCCATAGCTATAGTTGTCCAGGATGCTTATGAAACGCTGAAAAAAATTACTTACGATTTTGAAATAATTGTTGTGGATGATGCTTCGCGCGATGAAAGCGTTAAAATTCTCAAAAGGATCAAGGGAAACATACCTGAATTAAAATTGGTTCTCCATAAAAGTAATAGGGGTTACGGTGGTGCCTTGAAATCGGGTTTTAAAAATGCTACCAAGCAATTAATCTTTTACACGGACGGGGACGGACAATATAATGTCAGGGAAATAAAGATGCTTATCGGTAAAATGACTGAAAGCGTTGATGTGGTTCAGGGCTTTAAGATTATGCGTCAGGATCCTTATTACAGATTACTTATAGGAAACTTGTATCACTATTTTTCGAAAATACTTTTCGGCCTTAAAATCCGCGATGTTGACTGTGATTTTCGATTGATTAGAAAAAGAGCACTGGATTCTATCTCTCTTAAGTATGATAGCGGGGTGATTTGTGTAGAATTGGTAAAGAAGCTTCAGGACAAGGGTTTCAAATTTGCTGAAGTAGGAGTTCATCATTATCCGCGAGCTTACGGTCATTCGCAGTTCTTTAATTACAAAAGAATTTTTAAGACATTAATCGAACTTTTACAATTATGGATAAACCTTATTCTACTTAGAACTGGTTAGATATGAAAAATTTTCGATATAAAAAAATTTTGATTACAGGCGGCTTGGGATTTATAGGCAGCAATCTTGCGATTAAATTAGTAAACTTGGGTGCTAGTGTTGAAATATATGATGCACTTATCAAAAATTTTGGCGGGAATACTTTTAATATCGAGCCAGTTAAGGACAATCTTAAAATTACGATCGCGGATTTAAGAGAAACACTGAAGACAGAAAAATCCGTAAAAAATAAAGATTTTATTTTTAATTTAGCTGGAAACTTATCACACATTGATAGCATGAAAGATCCTTTTATGGATACCGATATTAACTGCAGAGCACAGCTTTGTTTGCTTGAGGCGTGCAGGAAATATAACCCAAAAGTAAAAATTGTGTTTGCGGGCACCAGAAATCAATACGGAAAAGCCTTATATATGCCCGTTGACGAAAAGCACTTGCAGGAACCCACGGATATAAACGGGATAAACTCTATGGCAGCAGAAAAATATCATTTACTTTATAGCAGGATATACAAAATACCGGCAGTTTCCATAAGAATGACCAACACATTTGGCCCGAGACATCAAATGATTCATAGCAGGCAGGGGGTATTAAATTGGTTCATAAGACTGCTCATAGATTCAAAACAAGTGGAGCTTTTTGGTGATGGAATGCAACTTAGGGATGTGAATTATATCGATGATGTTGTAGATGCGCTTTTACTTGTAGCAACTTCAAGAAAGACTGTCGGACAGGTTTACAATTTAGGAGGAAATCCTGTCACATTAAATGATTTTGTAAAAGCAATCATAGATAAATTAGGCTATGGCGCATATAAAACTGTCAGGTTCCCAAAAGAAAGGGCATCTATCGAAATTGGAAGTTATGTCGCAGATATATCAAAAATTAAAGAGGATTTAGGATGGGAACCTAAAGTTCATATGGATGTTGGCATAAAAAATACTATTGATTATTATTTGAAAAATAAAAAACATTACTGGAAATGATTCCACTTATAGATTTGTCATTAGATAAAAAAACAAAGCAGACAATTAAGGCCGCGATTAGCAAAGTCTTAGAGTCTAAAAACTACATACTAGGGGCAAGACTGGAATCTTTTGAAAAAAAATTTGCTGAGTACTTAGGCGTCAAATATGCAATAGGTGTTGGCAATGGAACTGATGCTTTAAGGCTTGCATTAAGAGTCTTGGGTGTCGGTAAGGGTGATAGTGTGCTAACGGTTTCCATGACATCTCCATTCACAGCAATTGCAATTATCGAGGAGGGGTCAAGGCCAATTTTTTGCGATATAGATACAAAAACCTTGACGCTAGACATCAATGACGCATTAAGGAAGTTAACTAGAGATACTAAAGCAATAATTCCCGTTCATATATACGGAAATCCTGCTAATTTAGATAGGCTTCGACTTTTTGCGAAAGAACACAACCTAATAATTATTGAGGACAGTTGCCAAGCAATTGGTGCAACGTTCAAAGGTAAAAAAGTAGGAACCTTTGGAAACGCTGCTGCTTTTAGCTTTTATCCAACAAAAAATTTAGGGGGAATAGGAGACGGTGGAATAATGGTTACAAACAACAAGAAAACTGCCAAAATGGCCAAATTATTAAGACATGGTGGCCAAACAAAAAGATTTTGGCATGTTCACAGAGGGTTTAACAGCAGGCTTGATGAAATTCAAGCTGCAATTTTAGAAGTAAAATTAAAAACAATTGACGCAAGTAACAAAAAAAGGGCAGTTATTTCTAAAAAATACATTGAGGATTTAAATGGCTTGCCTCTTGACTTTCAGGAAGTTTTACCATTGGCACAAAGCGCCAATCATATTTTCATAATAAGAACTAAAAATAGAAATGGGCTTAAGAAATTTTTGCATAAGCATGGGGTAATGAGCGACATTTATTATCCATTTCCTCTGCATATGCAACCTGCGTTTAATATGTTTTATTCCAAACTTCCAAATACTGAGAGAATCTCAAAAGAGATTTTGGCCCTTCCTCTGCATCCGAATCTTGCTGTAAAGGACCAAGACAAAGTAATTGAAACCATAAAAATATATTTTAAAAAAAATGCTTAAGAATTTTGTCGAATTATGGGAATATCGCGAGCTTTTACTAGCGCTGACGATGCGTGAAATTAAGGTTAGGTACAAACAAACGTTTTTTGGTGCTGCATGGGCAATTCTTCAACCTGCGGCATTAACAATTATTTTTACTGTAATTTTTAGCATTTTTCTAAAAGTTCCTTCGGAAAACACACCCTACCCGGTTTTTGCCTACAGCGCACTTCTTCCCTGGACTTTTTTTACAACAGCAGTATCCTTTGGTGCACTTTCTGTCGTAAATAACGGAAGTTTAGTTACCAGGGTGTATTTTCCTCGAGAAGTTTTGCCTCTTGCCACAGTTGGGGCTGCTATATTTGACTTTTTTATGGCATCGATCGTATTTATAATACTTGCGTTAATTTTTCAAATTCACTTTAGTGTAAACCTTTTGTTTGTTTTACTCATTTTACCTGCAGTAATAATGTTTGCCACGGGAATTAGTTTACTATTATCTTGCTTGAACGTGCTTTTCAGAGATGTAAGATTCATAGTGCCCCTTTTGCTTCAGATTTGGCTATACGTTACACCTGTGATTTATTCTTTAAGTCAAATCCCAGATAAATTCAGGTTTTTAATTTTTTTAAACCCGATGGCACCATTGGTTCAGGGATTCAGGGAAAGTACAGCGCTGGGGAAAGCTCCAAATTTATCGTATTTATTTTTCGCACTTGGATTTTCGCTTTTTACTTTAATACTCAGTTATTGGTTTTTTAAAACGAGGGAAAAAATATTTGCAGACATTATATGAACAGTGTCGTCGAGTTTAAAAATGTTTCCAAAGATTTTGTGACATCCAGGGGAAAATATGGATTGCTAATAGAAGCAATTTCCAATTTTTTTAGTAAAACCAGCAAAAATAAAAATAAGATTCATGCACTTAAAAATGTATCTTTTAGCCTCAAACCAGGAGAAGCAATTGGAATTATAGGTAAAAACGGTGCAGGGAAATCGACTATTTTAAAACTTATTTCAAAAATAATATATCCCAACTCAGGTGAAATTATTGTGAACGGGAAAATAGGCGCATTTATTGAACTCGGGGCTGGGCTTCACCCGGAACTTTCGGGACGAGAAAATATTTATTTATATGGGGCAATACTTGGAATGAAAAAGGGTGAGATTGAGAAAAAGTTTAATGAAATTGTTGAATTTGCAGAACTAAAAAAATTTCTAGAAATTCCAATTAAAAAGTACTCTTCGGGTATGTATTCTAGGCTAGGTTTCTCTGTTTGTTCCTTTTGCAACCCGGATATTTTGTTGGTTGATGAAGTTCTGGCGGTAGGAGATATTCAATTTCAAAAAAAATGCTTAGATAAAATGCACTCATTTGCAAAAGAAAAGACCGTCGTTTTTGTTTCTCACAATCTAGATGCTGTGGCAAAGATATGTAAAAAGGTTATGTTGATTGAAAATGGCAAAATTGTAAAGTTTGGTAATGCAATAGACGTAATTAGAACCTATGTTAGGAATAGTAAAACAATATAAAAATATCTTTTTGTTATGAATGATTTAACTCCAGCAATTGCAGGCGGAAGACCGCTTTACTCAACTTGATTTGGTGAACTTTTTTTACAAGCAAATAAAATAGAAACTGGGAGCCTTTTTGCTGGTAATCTATTTAGACATCCGGCATATCTTTCGGTAAAACACAGAGTAGTTGGGAATTTAAAAAATAGCGATCGAATCATGAACAATGGATTTTGGATCGGAGTTTATCCCGGAAATGATTTCGTGAGATTAAAATATGTTGTTTTAAAATTTGATGAATTTATTTCAAAATATAAATAGGGATAAGATCCTTTTGGCAACCTTAATGTTGGGGTTGTTTCTCAGAGGGCTAAACCCAACTTTTGGCTCCCCCGCTTTATACGCCTTGAATGATGAAGCGGTTGCCCATCAATCCGCTTTGTATATGCTTGCGAATAAAACTCCTTTTTCAATTGCGACCTATACACCCTTGAACGCATACCTTCAAATCCCTTTTATAATAATGTTTTATTTAGTGGTAAGACTACTGGGTCTATTCTCTTCTGCTTCAGAGTTTGAATACTTCCTATTGACTCATGAAGGTTACCTGCTTTTTATTCCAAGACTCATTTCCGCTGCATTTGGAGCTTTGACAATTATAGTCATTTACAAAATATCCCTGAGGCTATTTAAAAGCAGGCACGTTGCGCTTATTTCAGCCTTTCTCACCGCTTGTTCTTTCAACTTAGTACATATCTCACACTTTGGTAAGCCATGGGCAGGCGCTATATTTTTCTTCGCATTATCGGCTTTATTCTTTTTAAAAAAGCGGGTCTTATTCACGTCTCTTTTTGGCGCCCTTAGTTTTGGTTTCCATCAAATCGGAATTTTTTCTTTTCCTTTTATACTTTTTTTACAAGCATCATCTATAAAGAAAAAGATTTTTGCTTGCATTTTATGGATTTTCCTTGTCGTTTTTTTTCAGTTCCTTTCTTCGGATGTAAATACTATGAATAAGATTACAACCGGCTATTCATTTTTTAAACCAAACACAGTTATTACAGACATCCTAGCAAATAATATAAGTTTTAATTCCGTGCTGATTACTGTTAAAAACAACTCATTTATATATATTTTTAAGAATTTACTTGCAACTGATGGAGTTATTTTTATTTTTGGTATAGCAGGGTTTTCCTTGCTTATCCGTAAAATGCAATACAGATCTTATCTTGGCTTTGCGCTTTTTCAATTTGTCTTCTCAATATTTTTTTTGTGGTTACTCGTAAGATACTATTTTCCATTTCTTATATTAATCATACCGCTCGCATCATACGCAATTTATAAAACTGGTAATGCTATCAAATTTTTCAAGTTACCATTTGCGTTTTTAATTGTATTCTTTCTTCTTTTAAATCCGTTATGGTGGAACTATTTATTCATGAAGGAACCTACCTTTTTGCAAGTCCATAAATGGATTGATCAAAATTTGCCGCATGGTGAATGGTTCGTCTATGCCGGTGGCAGATATCAAACATTTTCACCCTCTGCCGAAGCTTCGGCTATTGCACAAAAATATGACCCATCATTTTATAAGAGATTAGCAGAAAGAGCTTCAGCTAAAAAAAATCTTTACACAAAAAACGTTGTCTATTTAGGGAGAATCCCCGGTGATAGCAAAAAGGGAAAGTTTGAAAATTTTCCAAAACAAGTATCGTTCGACTTTGTCGTTGATTATTATTTGTATTCAGGTGACAGTCTTAATAAAATGTACCCAGGTAAATTCGAGGTCGTGAAGAGTTTCAAGTCAGTAAAAAATTTAACAGCAAAGAATATGCCCGAGCCGCTATTTGACGCAAGTTCTAATTTTCAAACATTTCATGAATCCATTAAAGGTTCGATGTTTGATATGGAAAGGATTGGACCCAATTTTGATGTTTTGAAGGTGAATAAAGATGAGTAAGAAAAAAAATATTCCCTATTCGACCCAACTGATAGGTGCTGACGATATAAAGGAGGTAGTACGTGTATTGAAATCCGGCTGGTTGACGCAGGGACCAGCTATTGAAAAATTTGAAACAGCTGTAGCAGATTTTTGCACCGTAAAGTATGCGGTAGCTGTGTCTTCAGGGACTGCAGCCTTACACAGTGCTTGTTTTGCGATCGGCCTAAAGGCAGGAGATGAGGTCATAGTTCCTACCTTGAGTTTTGCCGCTTCTGCAAATTGTGTTGCTTATCTGGGCGCAAAGCCTGTTCTGGTTGATGTAGTGACAGAAACGGGCAATATCGATACAAGACAAATAGAAAATAATATTACCAATAAAACACGTGCCATCATCGGTGTAGATTTTGCCGGTCACCCTGCTAGTTGGGATGAAATATTGCAAATTGCGAAAAAAAATAAACTTGTAACAATAGATGATGCGGCACACTCTTTGGGGAGTTTGTATAAGGGAAGTAAAGTGGGATCTCTAGCGGATTTAACGGTATTTTCATTCCATCCGGTAAAAACCATTACCAGTGGTGAAGGTGGAATGGTTGTGACAAATAATAAGTTTTTTTTTGAACGCATTAAAAGATTTAGACATCATGGCATGATTAAAACCCCAAAGCTTGGAGGGTGGTACCATAAAATGATTGACCTTGGGTACAATTACAGAATGACTGATATTCAAGCAGCATTGGGCCACTCGCAATTAAAAAAAATAGATAAATTTATTAAAAAAAGGAGGGAGATCCATGAAAAATACAACGAGGCTTTTGAGAGTTTGTCGTTTATTACCTGCCCTAAAGAAAAACCTGACGTGAAAGCCGCTTGGCATTTATACACAGCAAGGTTCAATCTGGGAGTTTTAAAAAGAGGAAAGAAGAGGATTTATGATTATTTAAAGTCAAAGGAGCTTGGAGTTCAAGTCCATTACATCCCGGTACACCTTCATCCTTATTACCAAAAAAACCTTGGATATAAAAAAGGACAATTCCCCGTTGCCGAAAAATACTATGAGGGAGAAATCTCATTGCCTCTTTTCCCAAAAATGACAGATAAGGATGTAAATTATGTAATTGAAATCGTCAAAAGCCTAAAGGATTTTGACAAGAAGCTTTGAAATCTGCCATTTATTTAGCCTTTTAGCATCGTTACTATCGTATTTATTACCTTTAAATTTTTTAAATCTGCTGACTGTTTTTGTGTACGATTGCGGGAGTATCACTGCAATTTGGCCTTGAAGCATAAAGGTCCTTTTTGCTTCTTCCCTAGCAATAAGGTATGCGTCGGTCCTTTCGCCGGGTCTTAGGTGATTTGTAACCGTAACTTTCCCCTTGCCTACCATACTTTTTAAAATGCTTGCTAAATCTATAATGTAGAGTTTGGGGGCTAAATATACGAAAGTTGTACCTGTCAGATTGAAGTCGAATGCTTTTTCTACCAGTTCCCAAACTTCGTCTTGAGTGAGCACCAACCTTTGTGCGTTTTTATCAAAAATTTCAACTGTTTTACCGCTTGACAACTTTTGCTTAAATACCTCCGTTACACTACCGGAAGAGCCTAGAACATTACTGTACCTTACGTTTACAAAAACTGTTTTAGTACTTTGTTTTGATGCTGTGATAATAAGGTTTTCTGAAAGCTGTTTGGTAGCACCATAGACACTTGTTGGATATACTGCTTTGTCTGCACTCAGGTTTATAACAAATTTTACTTTATTTTTTACTGCAGCGTTAATAACATTTTGTGTTCCTATTACGTTGGTGGCAATTGCACCTATGGGGTCTTCTTGGCATAACTCTATGTATTTATTTGCAGCGGCGTGGATTATAATATCGACTCTTTCTGTGGATTTAATAAGTCTTTTTTCATCTTGGACATTACCGACAATAAATTTTACCTTGGGATCATTTTTTATTTTTTCAGCTAAAATCCGATGCTTGGAGATGGTTCTTGAGTAAATACGGATTTCTTTTGGATTAAAACTTAGCAGCTTTTTTGTCGCGTATGTACCGAATGAGCCGCTGCCGCCTGTGATCAAGATTACTTTTTTTTGAAACATCTTATATGACACTTATACTTTTTTTAAAAAATTTGTATATTTTGAGCTCCTGTAATTAACAAATCTTCGATCTTTGTGAATTGCCTGATAAATCTCATAAATTCCGTCACGAATAATTTTATGTGGCCTGAATTTTAAAATTCTTTGAATTTTTTTCGTATCAACTTTGTAATTTCTCGGTTCCATTTTCTTTTCATCTCTTTCTATCTCTGATTTGGGAATAATTTTTTTGACGAGATCGGCTACCTGATAAATTTGGTAATTTTGAGAATTACCAGCCAGATTAAAAACTTGGCCGTTTATCAATTTTTCGCTTTTATCAAGTGCCAGAATATACGCTTCGGCTGCATCTTCAACATGGATAAACGGTCGCCATTGATAACCTGCCCAAAGTGTAATTTTTTCACCAAGTGCTGCTTGTGCTGTAAAGTAATTCATTACAAGATCAAACCTCATTCTGAGAGATAAACCATAAAGAGTCGCCATCCTAAAAACAGTAGTAGAAAAATTGGGACCAGATTTGTCTAAAACAGCTTCTTCTGCCTGTGTCTTCGTCATGCTATAAACTGAAACGGGGGTAACCTTGTCCGTTTCTTTTAGAAGTTTGTCTGAAAAACCATATACAGAACAGGTTGATGCAAATAAAAACTTCCTAACTTTGTTTTCTCTGGCAATGTCAAGTAGTGACTTAGTAGCAAGATAGTTAATCTCAACTGCTTCTTGAGGGTGAATATTGCAGATACCATCTCCGACTAACGCAGCCAGATGGATAACACAATCAATTTTATTTTTTTTAAAAATTTTGGAAATTTCTTTATCGTTCCTTATATCCTCTTTGTAAATCCTTATGTCGTCTCTGAATCTATTTAGGGTTTGTGTGTCAAAAAGCATTTTGTCAATAACTGTTACGTTAAAATTTCTTGCAACAAGCTTTCTAACCAATACGGAACCAAGATAACCTGCGCCGCCCGTAACTAAAATATTTTTTACTGGAACCATATAACTTCTAAAGATATCAAATGGCCTTTTACTCGTCGCTTAGCCAATTGTATAATTATATGAATTTTGAAAGTAAATGAAAACTTTTAAAACAACTAAGATCGGAAGTCGTGCTATCAGGCCCGGAAATCCTGTATACATTATATTCGAAGTGGCATCCACCCACCAAAACAACTGGAAAATTGCCAAGGATTACGTAGAGCAAGCTGCAGATGCAGGAACCGATGCGTTAAAATTCCAGCTTTTTGAAGCTGACAAGCTTCTAAATCCTATAGCCTCCGGCTTAAAAGGCACGTATGATTTTTTCAAAACTGCCGAAACACCACGTGAATGGTTCCCGAAGCTTAAAAAGTTATGTGACAATGCTGGAATTGATTTACTTTGTACACCATTCGATGAGGATGCTGCTTCATATCTTAATATTATCGGGGTCCCTGCTATCAAAATCGCCTCCGGCGAATTAACCAATCATCAACTTCTTTCACATGTAGCTAGGTTTAACAAACCAGTAATTCTTTCAACGGGGATGGCGACGATGGATGAAGTTCGCACTGCTGTAAATGTACTGAGAAGAAATGGATGTAAACAACTAGTACTTTTACAATGTACATCTGTTTATCCGATGCCTTATGAAGACGCCAATGTACGGGCTATGCAAACCTTACAAAAAAAGTTTAATGCTGTTGTTGGTTACTCAGATAACGGATCAGAGGGTTTTTTAGTTCCACTTTTAGCTGTAGCACTTGGAGCATCGGTTATAGAAAAACATGTCACTTCTCATAAAGATAGGGGTAACTTGGACGATAAGTTTTCTATGACAGTTGCCGAATTTACCGAAATGGTTAAAAGAATTAGACGTTTGGAAAAACAATTTGAAGGACATCTCGAAGATGCTGTAGACGGTTTGAAAAAAGAATTTGGTAGAGATGTAGAAACAGCGTTGGGCGACGGTATTAAAAAACCGGCTGAGCATGGCACACACAAAACGCATCCGGGAGTTAAAGGTTTGTTTATTCAGAAGGAATCAGATGAAAGGCATTGGGCAAGACGCGGATTTTATCCGGCAAGATTAATTCAAAAAGGAACCAAAATAACTTCGGAAATGCTCATTTCGCTGCGGCCCGATATTGGGGTATCTGCTCTGTCACTGGGAGATGTAATTGGCAAGGTTGCAGCAGAAGATCTGCCGGCTAAACTCCCAATAAAACCAGAAAATAGAAGGGTTAGACGTTTTAGAAAGTCAGATATTAAGAAAACTTACAGAGATAAAGAGGGTGCGCAATTTGCTAAAATACTCGAAGAATCTGCTCTTTTTGATTAGCTAATGAAACTAAAAATCGTGGCAATTATTCAGGCAAGAATGGGATCCTTAAGAATGCCAGGTAAAGTACTCAAACCAATTCTCGGAAAGCCTATGCTTTGGCATGTAGTTGAGAGAGTTAAAAGAGCAAAACTTATTAATCAAGTTGTTGTTGCTACTTCTACCAACCCCGAAGACAAAAAGTTAGTAGATTTTTGCAAAACAAATAATATTGAAGTTTTTAAAGGTTCTGAGAATGATGTACTAGATAGGTATTATCAATGTGCAAAAAAATATCACGCCGATTTCATAGTCAGAATAACTGCCGATTGTCCCTTGATTGATCCATCTCTCATAAAAAAGTTAATCCTTGTGTTTAAAGGAAGAAACTTGGATTACTTAGCTATTTCAACAGGAGCCGGAGTTTCTCATCTGAATGTAAATAAGTACCCGCAAGGCCTAGATTGCGAAATTTTCACATTCCCCTCTCTTTCTGAAGCATGGAAAAAGGCAAGAAAACCTTTTGAACGGGAACATGTTACTCCTTTTATTTGGACTAATAAAAATCTTTTTAAAACAAATATACTTTGTCCCAAAGTAGATTATTCTGCGCTAAGATTAACCGTCGATTGGCCGGAAGATTTAGAACTTGTTAAAGAAATATATAAAAGACTGTACAAATTTAATGATAACTTTAACCTTAGTGCAGTCATTAACCTTTTGGAAAAAAAATCTGGTATAGCCAGTATAAATTCAAAGTATCTTGGCAAGACAACTGAAAGATTCTGGAGACAAAAATTAATGTCGGAATTTAAATATATAGAGTTGCTTAAGAAATTCAATATAAACAGTGTTGACGCTCTCGTTGTTCTTTCCGCTGAAGAAATAGGGCTCGAGGGTGAAAACGCAAAAAGGATAAGAGTAGGGTTAAGTCTGGCAAGAAAAATCAATAAAGATTGTAAGTTCATTTTTTTGGGAACAAAAACCCAAAATAAGAATTTGAAGAATTATTTTAAAAAAGATAAATTAAGCATCGGCGTGACTTTTCCAACAAACAGAAAAGAGGCCAGTACGCGGACTCAAATTAAAGATTTGGCAAGTTTTGTCAAGAAACATGAATTTAGTAACATTATGATTATTTCGCATGCTTACCATATCCCAAGGATTACAAGATATTGTAAACGTTATTTTGATGAAAAAAATAAAGTATATTTTTGGCCGGTAGGTAATATCCAAAAACAAAAAAGGACCATTGAGGTTGAAATTAAAAAAATAGTTAAATACTCAGCCAAGGGCGACATTCCATTATTTATATAAACATATGAGAAATCATTTAGGCAAAATCGTAGATAAAGTCCAGGGATATACCATTATCGATTGCAAGAAATGTGAATTTAAGCATGTTTTTCCTTTTCCACCGGAAGAAAAATTGCAAAAATTATATAGAGAAGATTTTTATTCTTTAGAAAAACCAGATTATTTTAAACACATGCAGAAAGATTTGGAATGGTGGATGTTAACTTACAGTAATTATTATAACTTATTTGAAAAATATACCAGAGGAAGGAGACTCTTGGAAATAGGTTCGGGGCCGGGATATTTCCTGAAATGCGGCGAGCGTATAGGCTGGGAAGTCCTTGGGTTTGAACCATCAAAGCAAGCATATAGGTACTCGATAAATAAAGGTGTGAAGGTGATTAATGATTTCTTTACGGCGGAAAAAGCTGGAACATATGATAAGTTTGACGTGGTACATTTGAGCTTCGTCTTAGAACACCTAACCGATCCACTTGCTTTACTTAAAAATGCTAGAAGGATGTTAAATAAAGAAGGTCTTATTAGCATCATCAGTCCCAATGACTATAACCCTTTACAGAATATCCTAAGAAGAAACCTAGATTTTGATCCTTGGTGGATTGTTCCGGAGCAACATATCAATTATTTTGATTTTGATTCAATACAAAAACTCCTTAAACGACTTAAATTTGAAATCGTGGAACTGCAGGGGACATTTCCTATGGAATTTTTTTTGTTGGGTGGAGAAAATTATGTTGGGAATAATAAAGTTGGAAGAAAGTCACATGCAAGAAGGAAGAAATTTGAGATGGCAATGTATAAATTCGATCGTGAAAGTTTAAATAACATATACAGATCTTTATCTAAGTTTAATATTGGAAGGGAATTTTTGGTAATTGGCAAGTTGATAGAATAATTTAATCTTGTGAAAAGAAAGAATGCAGCTCACGGATCACAAACCTAAAATTAAATTCATTGTTCAAGCAAGTCTCTTCAATTGGCAGGGTACAGAGGATTTATCTTTTAAAAAAATTGATGGGGAACCTGTAATCTTCTGGGTTTTAAAAAAAATAAGAGATAATTGGCATGAAATTCCAATTACAGTCGCGTTACCGGAAAGCGATAGGAAAATTTCTTTACCAATATCTATTAAGAAGTTCGAAAAAGTTGATTTCCTATATGGCCCAACAACGGACGTCCTGAAAAGAATTAATATCGCCACAAGGGAAATGGATGATAATTCATATTTTGTCAGGGTTTTGGGTGGACATTTGTTTTTTAGTGCACTAATTACTAAACAGCTTATAAGTCACGCCTATAGCGACCTTTGTGATTGGGTTAAACCGCCTGATGACTATGAGATACAACTAACTTCTGAGGTCATTAGAGTTGGTGCCATACGAAAATTAAATGATTATTTAATTAGCAACAATGTGAAAAACGCGACATCAATAAAAATATCCCCTATCCATTTTGTTTGTAATTCAGCAGAATTTAATGGACACAAGTTAAAAAAATTATCCAGATTGGATAAAACTGAAAAACTGCATATTAGGCAACTTGCTAAAAAGATTTACTTAATTGACCGTACTGAAATCAATTACAAAAAGGCTATTAGAATAGGAAATCAATTAACTTTTCATTACGAAATTGCCTCTAAGTATATTAATAAAAAATCGGTTGTATTTGATGTTGCTTGTGGAGAAGGTTTTGGAACAAAAATAATTTCTAAAAAGTCACAATTTGTTGTCGGCGCTGACATAGACCCAAAAGTTTTAAATTTTGCGAATAAATTTAATTATGGTAACAACATACTGTATCTTCTGGCGAACGCGAATCGAATACCATTTACTGAAAGATCTTTTGACTTTATTACCTCCATGGAAACTATAGAGCATTTAAATAGAGGAGTTTCGTTTTTAAAAGAATTAAAAAGGGTATTAAAATCAAAAGGAGTTATTGCTATTTCAACACCCCAAAACAGAGATGGAAAAATTCCCGTAAATCCTCATCATTTTAGAGAATATTCATTAAAAGAATTAATTAGGATGATCAGCGCTGAATTTAAAATTGAAAAAGTTATTGGAATCAAAACTGGAAGATTGATTATAGAGGGGGACCCAACAGGAAGTAACACAATGATAATAGCACGAAAAGTTTAAATGAAAAGAAAAAAGACTTTACTTGTAATCGGCGCAGGACTTGAGCAATCTATTGCAATTAGTATTGCACAAAAAATGGGGCTCAGAGTAATTGCAGTTGACGGAAACAAAAAGGCTGTAGGCCTTAAGATAGCTGATACCGGAATCTATTGTGACATAAGAAATGAGAGAAAATTAGAAGAAATTGCAAAAAAATACAATGTCTCAGGTGTAGTGACACATGCAGTAGAAATATCAGAAGTAGTTGCAAAATTAGCAAAGAATTTAGGTCTGCCAGGTTTGGATCCAAAAATTGCTAATTTAGCCACCAATAAATTATTAAGGGCTAGGGTTTTTAAGAAAAATAGCATTGCCTATCCTAAATTTGGCAGTGCAAAAACTACTACTCAGGCCCGAGTAAAAGCAAAAAAAATAGGTTATCCCGTTGTAATCAAGCCGGTGGACAATTCTGCCGCTAGGGGTGTTAAAAAGATATTTAATGACTCAGAATTAATAAAAAGCTTCAAGGAAACGTTGAATTACTCAAAGAGCAAAACGATTCTGATCGAGGAATTTTTAGATGGTCATCAAATAAGTACTGAGTCGTTCGTGTATAAAGAAAAGATAATTACAACAGGTTTTGCTGATAGAAATTATTCAAGGCTAAAAGAATTTGAGCCTTATTTTATAGAAGATGGGCATACGATACCATCGGTTTTACTTAAAAAACTTCAGAATAAGGTAATTAGAGAAGTGGAAAAGGCAATTAAAGCTTTAGGTATTAATTGGGGTGCAGCGAAAAGTGATGTTTTAATATGCAATGACAAAATTTATATTTTAGAAATGGCGGCAAGGACTAGCGGTGGTTGGTTTGCAACTGGAACAGTGCCAATTGCAACAGGCGTAAACATACTAAAACCATTAATTAAATTGAGTATTGGAAAGATGCCAAGTCTCAATGACTTTAAAACCACAAAAGGCTCATTTGCCTGTCAAAGATACATAATTCCTACTGAAAGTGGTTTTTTTGATAAAATAATAGGAATCGAAAGGGCAAAAAAAATGCCAGGAGTTAGAATGTTGGATATTTTTAATCTTCCCAAAAAGGGCACGTTCATTTACAAGGCAAGAAATCATGCAGACAGAATTGGTCATATCATAGCAGAGGGCAAGACTAAAGAAGATGCATATATAAAATGCTCCAATGCAATTAACCAAATAAGTCTAAATTTAAAACAGTCGGCTATAAAATGAATATTTTAATTATAGGAGGCGGACATTACTCTACAGGTTCAACTATTCTAGAAAAAGGCAGAGAAACTGATAAAGATTTGGGGGTAATACTTCCTTCCGTTCTTGAACTTAGAAGACAGGGTTTTGTCGAAAATATTTTTTTTGCTCTGAGGGACGGCTCCAAAGCAGAAATTATAAAAAGCAAAATTCAAAAAATAAAGGATAATTTTACTTGGGATTCAAACATCACCTTTTTCCCAAAACCAAAAGAAATAAATGAAAAAGCTTATGTAAAAGCAATGAAAAAGCTACCTAAACCAGGTGCTGTAATAATAGCAACACCAGATTACACCCACAAAGAAATGATCATTTGCGCAATAAACAATGGTTTGCACTATTTAGTAGTTAAACCTGTAGTCACAAAGTTGTCTGACCTAAAAAAAATATTAAACCTCCATGACAAAAAAAGGGTATTGGGCATGGTTGATTATCATAAAGTCTTCGATGAACACAATATAACTTTAAAAAACAATTACCTAAATGGTAATTACGGGTCAATTCAACATATTTACACTAAAATGACTCAAAGGAGAGACATGCTTGAGATCTTCAAGTCATGGATTGGGGAAAAAGGTCATAATATTAATCATTACCTTGGGTCACATTATATACATCTTGTCGGTTTTCTGACTAAAGCAAAACCTCTTAATGTTAGGGCGTTTTCCCAATATGGGGTAGCAAAAAAAAATTACAAAATTAACACACCTGACCTGATTGAAACACAAATAGAATGGCTTGCAAAGGATTACTCAAAATTTATCTCATATCACATTGCTGGATGGTCGGATCCCTTGGAAACACCAAGCATGACCTATCAAGAAATAGAAATATTAACAACCAAGGGTTATATAAAATCTGATCAAAGATTTCGGGGATTTGAAACGGTTATTTCAAAAGAAGGAACGAGAGTTATTAATCCATATTTTTTTAATTTGCAAAAAGACAATGATGGTTACGCAAATCTGGAAAGTCAATACGGTTTTATAAGTATCAAAAAATTTATTCAAGCAACCATCGACGTTGAGAATGGAGCTAAAGTAGAAAGTTTTGACGATAAGTATCCTACAGTAAAAGAGTCTCTGAGAGTAACAGCTATACTACAAGCAGCTGACGAAAGTTTAATGTCTAAATCATCTGTTTTAAATTTAAAAAATGACTTTCTATAAAATATAGCATTTGTCCCATAATCATAATGTTAAATATTTATACAGTTTTTCACGGTAATCTTCAATTTTCATCAATTCCCAAAAACCAATATAAAAATGTAATAGAAAAATGCTATTGGCCGTTAATCAAACTTTTAGAAAATAACGGTAAGTTAAAATTGGGGATAGAATTCAGCGGGTTGTCACTTCTGGAAGTTAGAAGACTAGAACCTAAGTTAATAGAAAAAATTAAAATTTTAATTAGCCAAAAGAAGCTTGAGTTTATAGGTTCATCATACACCCAAGCTATTTTCCCTCTTATACCCTATGAAATTAACTTGAAAAACTTAGAGTTAGGTATAAAAATTTACAAAGAAATTCTTGGTGAGATTCCAAGGATTTTTTATGTAAACGAACAGACATTTTCTGACGGATTGATTAGTATTTATAATAAAACCGGGATTGAAAACATAGTTGTTGATTTTGATAGTACAAAAGATGATGTTCGGTCAAACAAAATCCTTTTATACAATCCAATAATGGTAAAGAGTCAAAGGGAAGACAAAATTAATGTCATATGGAACAGTTCCATAGCTTTCCAGAAAATGCAAAGGTATGTTTTTGATGAAATCTCTTTTGAAGACTATTACGACTATTTATCTATCCATCTTTCAAGTAACAAAAACGGATCGTTCTGCCTTTACGGCGGAGACTGGGAAGTGTTCGGTTTTTCTCCTAAGGGAATCGAAAGAAATTGTAAGAATGATTATAAAAGAATGGCCGAGCTTTTTGATCGCCTCTCTAAAGTGAAAGCGATTAATTTCATTCTCCCCTGCCAATTAATTGAGAAAGGTATTCTCAGTCCCCAAATTAGATTAACAGATTTTCAAGATCCTATCGTTTGTAAAAAACAGGAAAAATATAATGTCTCAAGGTGGGCCTTGGCTGGCAAAAACACTATTTTTAGGAATACACAATGTTTCCGATTATTCAAAGCAATTGAAGAGTTTAAGAAAAGTAAAAGGGTAGATAATTTAACCGTCAACAAACTGGAGAAGAACATAGTTAGGCTTTGGGGGAGCGACTACCGGACTAATACGACGGAAGACAAAAATAGTGAGTATGACAAGTTTTTGCTGGAGACACAAAAAGTAATCAGCAAATATTTAAAAAAAGAACACAGTTTTTCCATTAAGAGAAGCGTTTATAGAGAAAACAAATCTAAATCTCGATTAATTACCGAGGACGGGTGCATTGAAACAGATAGTGTCAAATTGACTTTAGACCGACGTAAAGGTGCTACGATTAAAGAATTGTTATTCCCTAAAATTTTCCCCAAAAAAATAGCGGGTTTAACAGCACATGGCTATTTCCAAAATCAACAACTTTCTTCTGACTGGTTTTCAGGACACTGCTTGTTTGAGACAGATAGCGGCAACAAGTATACAGATTTGTATCCAGCCCAAATATTCGTAAAGAAAAACCACAATGGCGAAATTAACCTTTTCTCTGAAATTAAAACGCCTATTGGCACAATAAAAAAAAAATACAAGGTTTATCAGAATTTGCCCAGAGTTGACCTGCAATATGTATTTAATTTAAAAAAGGTTGGGCTCAAATCGGCCAGAATTGGCAATGTTACTTTAGACCCTTTAAATTTTGACAAGAGAAATCTTTGGTATGCAACCGTCAACGGTGGAAAGTCTAAAGAATTATTCAAAATCGGTAATAACTTCGTAGCTCAGGACGAACTTGTTTCTTTGAGAATTTCTAGTCGCGGCTGCTTGGGAGCAACTGATGGTTGGATTGCAGTTGGTGATAATAAAAAGGGCTTGGCAATAATCTGGGATAAAACCCAACTTGCAAGTTGTCCAATCATCCATTTTGAGAATACACCTGAGGGTCTATTTTCTCGTATCCAACAATCAGTCGCCGAATCGGACGAAACAGGTTTCCCGATATTTGAAAGCTCTTGTTCCTTTTCCATGTCATTACTCGCTTACAATACTGAGTCTACTGATGTTCAAAATGTAATCAGGAATATTGAATTCGATTCATCGGTTAAGGATGCATACAAATGAATTATGCTAGTTACGAGAGAGTAGATCGAGAAGCAAATTACCATTACAAAAAAATCTTAGATAATCCATTCTTTGATACGATATTCACGTTCGAAGGTGTAAACTTGTTCAAATGTTTAGATTACAAACTATATCATTATTTGTTAAAGTTTTTTTCCACACAAGAGCATATAAATAAAACACCTTTCAACTCCATCAACAAAAACTCTTTTTCAGGTGGACTATTTACATCTCCACTGCAGGATAATTTATCGTTATTTTTTAAAAGGGCATTAGAAGAGAAAAGACTTCCGGCTGCAGTTACAAAAAAGCAGGGCAATTTTGAAAAACTTAAGTTAAAAATTTGGACTAATTACTACTATTTTTACAAGTGTTTTATAATAAGAAACCATTCGGATGTCATTTTCGTACTGCCTGCACAACATTCTGTAAAGTTGTTTCCTCTGTTTAAAGAACTCAACAAAAAAAAGATAAAATACTCGCTGGTACTGCATGATCTGGATCTAAAAACATTAGTTCTGCTATATACCAATTTCATTCCCTTCATCGAACGCAGGGCCCTAATGAGTAAATCTGATCATCTTATCCGAAAACCTTTAAAGAGAATGCAATCAATGTGGAATAAGTCGAGAGATAAATTTCGAGTTATTGAATCAAGAGAATATAAACAAACTGTGTTAAGGGATGCACTCATTTTGGGAATTAATTTTTTTTTAAAAGGAGAACTTAGTCAAATTGCCAGGGACGTTCTAGCTACCAAATTCATAATTACTAATTTTAAACCGAAATTAATTGTTACCACCACCGATCCAGACACCAAAGTTTTGCCCTATATATATAAAGCAAAAGAGACTGGCATTAAAACAATAACTCTTCAACACGGTGCATATGCATCGTGTGTGAACGTTGACTTTAAAAGCGACACGAATCTGGTGTGGGGTAACTATTATATGAACTGGTTCAAGGAAAAACTAGGCAAAAAATCAAATCAGTTCGTTATAACGGGTTCAACATTCTATGACAATTTTAGACTTAAAAAGCTGAAAAAGATAAATAAACAATTGAAAGAGCTATCAGTACTGATTTTATTAGAAAACGTCTACTTTTTGAAAGAAAAATTTGAAACTGAATTAAAAAAGATTATCGGATATGTTTTGAGTGAGGGCATCCAAAAAATCTATATCAGGCCGCATCCTTGGCAAGATATCTCTTTCATAACTAATGCATTCAAAAATAGTTTTGAGGTTTCAATCATTATTGACAACAGTAATAATTTAAATAGAAGTATTAATAAAAATGATTTGGTAATCACAATGGATACATCGGCCGGTTTCAATGCATTAATATTAGGAAAAAAATTAATTTATTGGGATTTTTTTGGAAAAGAAAATTTGCCCTTTAGAATGGGCGGAGTTCCGGTCGCAAAGAGTCCTGAAGAAATTCGTGATTTTATGATAAAGATAATCAATAACAAATTTAAATCTTTCGAGGGCAAAAGAAAGAAACTGCTTAAAGATATTTTCTATAAACTTGACGGCAGATCCTCCCAAAGAGTAGTTAATTTTCTTGAAAGTGAATTGAGGCGATAAGAAAGGAGACTATTCTTGTTTTATTGATAATTTTTGCATGATTTGTGTTTCGCTTTTGGAAAATAAAAAATTCTTAAACTTTATGTATGATCATTTTAAAACTTTAGAAGAAAACAGAAACTATGTTATTTTCGATTTGAGGTAGCTATCTTTTCTTCAAAAAGCAATTCCCTAATGACCTTCACCACTATCCATAAACTTATAAGGGAAAAGGCTATGAAACCAATTGTACTAATTATTCTATAGGGGATAAATCTGTTAACTACTTCATTAAAAGTTGGAAGGCTCGAGAAATATTCTGGATTTATTGGTGCAAAAAGTCCAAGTTGCAGTTGATTTGCTAGAATTTTGTAGGAAGCAAAGCTTAACGTTAATAATATTATTATGGTGGATGAGATTTTTGCTTGTTTAAACCAAAGCATTATAAGCGGGCTTACCCATAATAAGTAGTGAAAGTGTGCTCTGGGGAAGAGTACTAATAGCATCGATATTGAAATAAGGCCTATGCCAAGGGTAAATCTCCATTTATCCTTAATTTTTAACAATTTTGTAAAAATTAATAAACCTAAATAAGACAGTACAAAGATACTTAATTTTATTAAACTTGAATAATATTCCCAGCCGCTAATTTTCCTGCTGTATAAATTATAATTCCCAGCAGTGGAAGAATATATTGCCAATTCGGGATTTGAAATAAGAGATGGAATCAAGAAAATCACAAAGGGTAATAAGGAAATAGTTAAAATTACAAAAAAGTTTTTAATGGTTTTTGCATATATTAATGCCATTGGGAGTACAAAAATAAATGGATAAATTTTAAAAGCTCCGGCTATCCCCCATATTAGCGAAGCTTGATAAATTTTCTTTTTGTATAGGTATATATACCCAAGGAAAACAAAAAAGCAGGTAATAGCATCAAATTGCCCGAAAATATATGCACTATAAATTAAGATCGGATTGAACAGCCAAAGGATGATATTCCCTTTTGATATTAATTTAAGTTTGATAAATCTATATATAAGCATTAATGAGAGCATGTCAAAGATTAAATATGGTACTTTCATTATGAATAAGTCTTTAAATAGTCCGGTATTGTTCGTATATATAAAGTAATCTGTACTTTTACTTGTAATATTATTTAGGTAGGTAAACCTTAAATCTCTCATCCAAGATAAAAAGGTATCTGAAAAGAATGAGTAGAAAAATTGGAAAAAGCCAATGAAAAAATACACAATCGGGTGATAATAATAAATTTTTGGGTTATTGCTGCTTTGTATATATGAATAAATGTCTAAAATCCCCTCCCTCATTAATGCCGGGAACATATTAATAGCCAAAAAGTCCGAATGTGCAGAAATGGGCATAAGTAAAAATTTAATAGAAAAGGAAAATAAGGTAATGAGTATATAGAAATTTCTGGAAAATTTTATATGACTAAAATTCATTGTCTTTAGTACGGTTAAATTCTAGAGAAGTAACTAGCGAAGATTTTTACTATGAACTCCAGGTCTGATTTTTTTAAACCTTGGTGACAGCCGATTAAAAATCCATTCTTGTTGATATTTCTTGCAACCGGATACTGATCCTCCAGATTACCAAAAAGTTGAATGTATATAGGTTGATTGAGTAAAGGCATTAGATACCTTGTCTCGATGCCGTTTATCTCTAAATACTCTGTTAGGTCTTTTCTGTTAATTTTTCGGTCTGAAATTAAGATGGGATATAGCATAAAACCATGGCTACCACCGCTTCTTATGCGAGGCAACTTAATATGGTTTGTCCATCTAGTAAGCTTCTCTGTCAGATATTGGGCATTCGATTGTCTTTTGTTGATAATATCCTTCCATTTTTTAAGTTGGGCTAAACCTAGCGCAGCTTCCATTTCTGTAAGTCTGAGGCTGTGACCTAAATGGATGAATGAAAATCTTTTTTCAACAATCTTAAATAATTTTTCTCTATTTTTTTCGTCATCATCGTCTATAGAAAGATAGATACCATCGCGCCCATGGTTTGCATAACTTTTTAAGCGTATAGCTAAATCATCGTCATTTGTCATTACCAGCCCTCCCACTCCGGTGGTTATTAAATGTGTGGCGTAAGTCGAATAGCAAGAAATATCACCTAGCGATCCAACGGGGTGTTTCATGTATTTTACAAACATTGCCTCACATGAATCTTCAATAATTTTTAGGTGATATTTTTTGGCTATTTCTAGTATCTTTACCATCTCGCTGCTCTGGCCAAAAAGATGAACAGGAATAATAGCTCTTGTTTTTTTTGTGATCTTTCGTTCTATTTCTTTTGGATCCATACAATAAAAGTCTTCTTCGACGTCCACAAAAACAGGTTTAAGCCGGTTGTGCAAAACAACGTTAGAAGTTGCAACAAACGTAATTGCGGGAATTAATACTTCATCACTGTCACTCCAATTATATTTATCTTTTAATACCTGGAGCGCAATATGGAGAGCACTTGTACCGCTATTTACAAAAATTGCATACTTTCTTTCATGAATTTCTGCCATTTTCGTCTCAAAATTTCTAGAAAAATCTCCATAAGAAAGCCGTGATGTTTCTAATACGCGCATCACATCTCTTTTTGCTTTTCTGCTAATATTAACTGTTCCAATGCCAATCTCAATGCGTTTTTTCACTTGAATATGTTAGAATTATTTCTATAATTTATATAATCTAGCCGCTTTTTACAAGTGGAAAACTTGTAATTCTCCTTATGAAAAGCTTATCCGTAGTCATTCCTACATTTAACGAAGCAGATAATATTGTAAAATTAATAAAAATGATTAATTCTGAGTCAACGCTAAGGTGCTCTATTATAGTAGTTGACGATAATTCTCCTGATAACACAGCTCTGTTAGTAAAAAATATTCAAAAAAAGTATTCCAATGTTTTCTTAATAAACCGCGTGAGAAAAGCTGGTAGGGGTTCCGCCGTGATTGCTGGAATGAGATTTGCAAAGAAATTCAAAACTGATTTTATATTAGAAATGGACGCAGATTTTTCACATAATCCTAAAGATATTAAAAGGCTTGTTCAAAAAGCAATAAAAACTAATTCGGATTTTGTTGTTGGTTCAAGATACTCAGATGGAAGCAAAATCTTTAATTGGTCCATTAAAAGAAAAGTTTTCAGTCGACTTGCGAATTTATATGCAAGAATTTTGCTTGGTGTACCCTTGTCTGATTACACAAACGGTTTTCGTCTTTATAGTAGTAACGCAGTTGAATATTTGTTGAAAAAAGAATTGAAATCAAAAGGGTATATCGTACTTTCCGAAACGGCATATCTTTTACATAAAATGGGATTTAAATTCAACGAGATTCCTATCGTGTTTGTAAACCGTAAAAGGGGAACTTCTAATTTAGACCTATCCGAAATAATAAATTCTTTCATAGGTATCTGGAAAATACGTTTCTCTTAAATTTTATAGACACTAAACTTTTCATTTTTATACATTAACTTAAAATTTAATTTATTTTGGGAATCTGTGATTACATAATTGAAATTATATAGTCTGTTCAAATGAATGTAATCTTGGTCATGGAACGAATCGTAATCCTTGAGATTTCGCATTAAGTTATCCCAATAATATGCATAGTCTCTGCTATAAATTACTACAGCACCGTCTTTAATGTCTCCAACAATCGGCCTTTGAGAAAATATCCGGAAACCGGTAGATGCAGGTGGGGTTAAAATTTTTGCTGAGACATCGGTATTTTGTAAAACCCATTTTTGAAGACTAATCCATTCGCTTATTTTTTTAGGAAATTGAATTTTTTCTTGTAAATCTGAATAAGAAGTAAGATTTAAAAAAAAATACAACGTTAATATGATTGTAGATATTAGATATAAATGATATTTTGATAAGTCTGATTGGCTTTTGTTATTAGTAGCAAGGCGTGCCACTATAAACAATGTGGTCATAATCAAAAAAAAGTAAAAGAGATTGAGACTAAGAAAAATAAAGGCAAAAAGTCCTAAAATTCTCAAAATTTTATTTTTAAAAGTTAAGAATAGCGGAGAAATTGCTAAGGCGATATAAACAACTGGCGTAATTGACCTGACAAGTTGAAATTGAGCAAAACCGGGAAACCTTAAAACCTCCAGTAAGATTGCATTTATTAAAAAAACCGCGAGTGCGACTAAACAAATAGTTTTCACGAAATATCTTATGTCTTTTTTTAACTCGTTTAAAAAAACTACAACAAGTACGATGTAAATGAAGAAGGCTGCCCAACCAAGCAACTGCCAGGTTGACGTAAAAACGTAAGCATCTCTGAACTTTATGATTGAATACCATATCTCGTTTTTCGAGAAAATCGTATAAAAAAAGTTTTTGCCTAAAACTATGTAAGAGGATACCGCCAGCAGTAATGATGCGCTAATTATTTTCAAACAGTCCTTGGTTTTTGATTTTGAATTCAATAGGTAAAGTGCAAAAACGTTTAGAACACTTGGAACAATTGAGGCTGGGTGAAATAAAGTTCCAACTGAGGCCACAATAAGGGATTTGGCGTATCTATGTTCGAGTAAAAACGATAGAAAAAATATAAGAAATATTACACCCACAGACCGATAGCCAAAAAATAAATCGAAGGTTTGGGTTGCAGTACCACCAATAAATTTCGGCAGAAGAAACGGCAGCAGTGAAAAGTAAGCAAGACGCTCGTTTTTCAACAAAATTTTTGATAGACGATAAATGCCAGTAAAAAACGCGAATTGGAAAATCAGATAACCGATAAAGAAAATAATTTGGATATCAAAGAATTTTGTTAAAAGGCCTACTAATGGGTAAAAAATGGACAGATGCACCGAGCTTTGATTGAAAAGTGCGTCACCTAGGAAAAGAGAAGGGGTTGCGGATTTTAAAATATATGGAATAAAAATTTCCTGGTCAGAAACGGCAAATTGATAACCATGTATGAAAAAAGCGATGAATGAAAACGAAAGAATAATTATCCATTCCTTGGGTTGAAAGCTTTTCATTGTTTAAATGGATTTAAAGATTATGTACCCGTTTACCACAGTTTCGGGTTTTAAATACTTCAGGTCGGGTCTCAGAGTAGAATATTCTTTGGGGCTAATAATTAAATAATTCATTTTGTATTTTTTATTGTCGATATTTTGATAGTTTGAGAATAGCTCAGCAATGGTTTGATCCGCTTCTTTTGTATTTGCTGCAAAGTAGAAAATGTAATCTATAAGATTCTTAAAATTTGCTTCTGATCTTCCTGCATCTTTCCCTGAAAGCTTGGACAAAATTATATATCTTTCTAGTTCCTCTCTGCTTGTCATAATTGTACGAATATTGGGCGGAAAATAAATTTTATTAGGTAAATAAGTCGGAATTATGCTGTTTAAATCCGAATCTAACGTTGCTAATACATCGCTCTTTTGCGTATTTGCCTTTAAATAAGATAAAACCCCGTTTAAATCCCGATTAGACTCCAAAAAGCTTGGCAAAATTTTATTAGTCGTTCTGACTTGAATAGATAAAGCGAATGTTAATGATATTGCGATAATAATCAGAGCAACATACTTTTTTGTAAATTTGCTTGTTCGTTCTAAAATCTTAAAAGCAATTCCAAAAAGAGTTATTGTTGAAACAGGCATTAAAATTCTCCTTACATAATGCATTGTCTCTAAATCTTGACCCAGGATCATTTTTGAAGCACTGGACATTAACGTCGCACTAAATAATATAAAAACCCAGATGAAAAATTTTTTGTCTTTAAATTTGAAAAATAATATAAACAAAAAAGTTAAAAGAGCAAATCGGAGTATTACTAAATTAAACGAATTATTTTCAGTTGCAGATTTGTTGAGAAAATCCTGTGCATTAGGTGACAAATAAATATTGATCATGTTAACCAGATAATATGATGCAATCAAAAAGGCTATACCTACCGATGCTGTAAGTCTTTTAAAAGTCGCGAATCGTTTCGTGTAAAGTAAATATAAAAAGCATGTCAATACTAAAAATGACATGTAAGTCCAATAAAAAAGATAAGAGTAAAAGAGAAGACCAAAAGATACTCCGAATGCCACTATATAGAGCCTCTTGCCTTGTTCGATAACCTTTAATAGAAAAATCAGACTTATTAAAAAGATTGGGAATGTCATTTGTGGATGAAATGCCCTAGATAAATAGAGGAAATAGTTGGGTCCCTCTATAGTATTAAAGTATTTAATTATTTCTTTGGGATAGGGAATAACAGCAATAAAATCGCGAAATAAACTAGTAAAAAAAGCTGCGCTTAATGCTAAGTAATCATTTTTAATCAAATTTTTTGACAAAATATAAATCAAAAAGAAGATTATAGGAGGAAAGATGAAATCTGAAGCTACGAAACTATTGGGAACAGATCCGGTTAAAAAAGAAAGCAAAGCCATTATTTGTGCCGGCAATGTTTCCCCTAGAAAGGGACTAGGGCTGTCTCTATATTCATATGAATAGACGTCACCCAGAAAGAGATGGCCATTTGCAATATAATTTACAAACGGACTGTAATAAAAGGATTCATCGTATATTGTTGGGCTTGAGGCGTGGATATTTAAGGGATTATACCTAGAACCTAGATTTGATTTTAAAATTATATGCGGTAATCCATAAATTATTGAAATAAGCACTATACAGGTAGCTGCAGAGATTTTTAGAATATTTTTGCAAGTTGTATCTTGCAAATTTTTAAAGGAGACGCTCAAAAAAGTCATTTTTAAGCAATTTTCTTGGCTAAGATAAACACTTCAATCGTTCTGTTGAATCCTTTAGAGACTAATCCTAATAGCTTTAGGAGCGGAAGACTAATTTTAGGCAATGATGTTTCTTCATAAAACATTTCAGCGTTCATGGATTTAACAACTTTAAAGCCATTTTTAGCTAGTAACATTTTTAATGTCTTCCTTGAAAAGTGATTTGAATGGTGAATAGGATATGCCATTTCTACTAGTTTTGATAATCTCCCAAAAGAAAACTTATAAGTTATATGAGCAATTAAAAATAACAGGGAATCAACCATAGTTGTTTGAAATGCGACAAAACCTTTTCTTCTTAGGATTCTCCTAATTTCTACAACAAGATCCTTCGGATGCTCCACATGTTCTATTGAATCCCAGCCAGTGATCACATCAAATGAATTCTTTGCAAAGTTCGCCTCTTCCAGCTCTTCGCAAAGAACATCAAGTCCAAATTTCTTTCTAGCAATATCCGCTGCAAATTTTGAAACCTCAACTCCGGTTGTTTCCCAGCCCGTTTCTTTGGCAATTTTCAAAAAAACACCCGTTCCGCAACCGACATCGAGAATTTTGCCTTTTTTAATTTTTGAATACCTAATAATTTTTTTAAGTCTTTGAGTAAAATCTTTTACTCTTAGACTTGTTTTAAAATCTTGAGAAATTCCTGCAGAAAAGTAATCTTTTTGCAATTCGCAGAAGTAATCTTTCGAATATAAATCTTCTATTTCTTTCCTACTGTAGATTACGTCTCTTGCTAAAAGACAGCAATTTGCACATTGAACAATGTTAAATTTTGGCAACTCATATTTGATTTTAAAACGTCCTTCCTTTTGGCAAAGTGAACATTTTCTTCTGGTGATCATTTTTAAAAGTTTATATCTTTTTTAAAATGAAAAATTGATGTTTTGGATTTTCCACTGGATAAAAACACTTCTCTATTGAAAATCCTGACTTTTTTATTAGACTTTTAATTTTGTTTAGCATGTAATCTTCTCTCCCTATTTCCCAGTAATGTTCACCTAAAAATTTATGTTTTATAGGCCAATCTATCTTTACTGTTTTTTCAATTTTTGGCACATAAGGTATTAATTTTAAACCAAAATAAAGTTCAGTGATGCTAAAATGGGGCAAGGTTAAAATAACATATTTATTTGTAACCCGGTTAAGCTCGCTTAAGCTTTTTTTAAAATAGCGAAAAGGAAGATGCTCTAAAACCTGGGCGCAAAGTACTAAATCAAAAAAATCATTTTTAAATGGTAACTTTCTAACATCACCAACAATATCAGGTTTAAGTGATTGGTCAAAATCTACAGTTGTAACTAAAAAACCCATTTTTTTTAGCTGATTTGAAACAACCCCTCCACCAGTCCCAATTTCAAGAATTTTTTTAGGTTTTAGTTGATAAATTTCATTAATCTGATACCAGTAACTATTCCATCTTCTTTTTGAAAGATAATTTAAGGTCAAATAATGTGATTTATCGACTTGAACTTTGGACATTTTTTAAAACCTTTTCCAATTTTTTTGCGAAATGTTTGGTTGAATATTTTGAAGCTACAATTTTTCGAGCATTAAAGCCAATTTGTCTTGCTATCGATTCATGTGACACAACGAATTCGATAGCCTGTTTCAATTTTTTTGAATTAGAAGGCGTCACAAAAAAACAATGTTCTTTATCAACAAAATCATAGGCTGAGGTTATTCCCAAAACCTTAGAGACAACAACCGGCAATCCAGAGAGCATGCCATCTAAAAGCACCATTTGTCCAGATGCTCTATCTTGTTCATAAAGCGGTAAGACCAACATTTTGGCATTTTTATAAAGCTTCTTCAGATGTGCAAAGGGGATTTCTTTTAAAATTTTTACATTGGGTGACGGGTCGGGTAATTTGGCTCTTGATCCCGTGACTACGATCAGTTTTTCTTTAAGACCTTTTATTGCTTCAAATAAAGTCAAGAAATCTCGTGACCTGTCTTTACCAACTGAAAGAATAAATTTCCGCTCTTGCTTTTTTGGCTTAAAGAAACTAGGGTCTCCTCCTGCGGGGATAAAGTGAAGTTTATTATTTTTGACTCTAAAAGTTTTATTAAAATATTGTTTTTCAATCTCTGAATAACAAACAATGGCCTCAGGAGCTTCAAGAACCCACTTGAAAAATTTCTGAATTAGACTATTTCTTTCATTTTTAAATCGGCTAACAAAGTCTAAACTCATATAAACTTGTTTTCCTTTAAAAAGACCGACTTTTTTAAGAAGTGCCAGTGGCAAACCTAGGGGTTCCGAGCAAGTGATTACTAAATCGTATTTATTGATTTCTTTAAGCTTCGGTATTAGCCGATATAATTGGAAGTTAATCCCCCTAAGCCAAAAGAATATTTCTTCAATTGGAAAAAGCAGAAGAAAAAAAATATTAAGCTTTCCTAGGGGCAGATCGAGATAATCAACTTGAAAGCCCATTTTTTGCAAATGGTTATAACCATAAAGAATGGTATCCGGGGCTTGGCCTGATGATACTTTTCTGATGGTTGTTCCTCTTGGAGTCGGGAATAAGTAGAGAATCCTCATTTTGCAACTAAGCCTTTTAAAGTTAAAACCTCCTTTTCGAGAAGATGGTACAAGTTATAATCCTGAAGTATTTTTTTCCGTGCACTTTGGGCTAATTTGTAAGCTTGCTCGGGATTTTTAAGAAACCAAACAATGGACTTAGATAAAGATTGTGAATCAGTATCACAAAGAAGACCAGTAATACCATTTGTGATCGTTTCTTTAATTCCCACTACCTTAGCCCCTATGACGGAAAGCCCGCAGGCCATTGCCTCAAGAAGCACTTTGGGGCTGCCTTCGGCGAGTGACGGCAGGACAAAAATGTCAGCGCGGTTATAAATTTGAGGCATTCTATTATTGTCTACCTTTTCAATAATTTTTAAATTGACCCTATTTTTTTGGGCTAGATTGACGAGTTTCGATTTTAGGCTGCCATTGCCAACAATTAATAAGTCGGATTTGATATCCGCCATTGCCAAAATTAAACTTTCAAAATTTTTCTGTTTTTCAAGTCGGCCAACAGAAAGAATAAGCGGTCTTGGATTAGTTTTTCTTTTGGAGAGCTGTCTAAAAAAAGTCGTGTCGACTCCATTTGGAAGATAGACTGATTTACTCTTGGGGATTTGTGCAAGAATTATTTTGTTGGCGGCAAATATTTTGTTTGAAAAAAAAATGGCAATTGGTTTTAAGAGTTTTAAGGTTATTCCTCGGATTTTTTTATTTTCAATTTGGGCAACTTTTTCATAATCATAAGCAAAATTGAAAATGTAATTTTTGTTAAAAAATATTTTGGTAATTATTGCTGGAATAGTCCCGAACAAATGATAGACTCGAATCACATCGCACTTATTAACAAGTGTTAGATTTAAAAATGGCATAAGTAGACCATATAGATACCGGTGCAAATTGTATTTATTAGGTATAACTTGGACGTTCTTGGGCAGACCATCAACTTTTTCATTTGCATAAGAGAAAATATAAACTTGAGAGAAATTTTTTGAGAAATAACGCAGGTAAAATTTTTTGAAAAGTACATCTTGGCCGCTCTTGGCCATATTTTTAAAACTATCACCAGATGCTAAGAAAATACCTAAATTCATTTAATTAGATTTTTATAGAGCTTAATATAGGCTTTACTTATATCCTTTTGAAACTTTCTCTTAATAATTGCAAAATCATTATAGATGTTGTTCTGCAACTTTTTATTTTCTTTTAAACCTCTTTTAACCCCTTTTATTAGATTTTCTTTTGTTGGATTAATGATTAGCCCATATCTACCATCCTTGATAATCTCGGGTAATCCTCCTTTATTGCTAGCGACGACAGGTGTACCTTGTGATATAGCTTCAAGCGCAACTCTTCCAAATGGCTCTGGCCAAAGAGAGGGAACAAGTACGAGTTTAACTTTTGACATAAGCTTGAGGAGACTGCCATGGTTGATTTGACCAAGTATTTGTATATATATATTTTTATTAGCCCTTTTTAGTCTTGTAAGGTCATTTATCAGAGGACCATCACCTACAAAATAAAATTTGTAGTTAGGGAACGATTTCATTAGTTTTGGCAAGGTCTTTATTAAAAGACCAACACCTTTTCCTAAAGTTAGCCTTCCGGCAAACAAAAGGGCATTTTGTTTTTTGATTTTTGGCAGTACTTTTGCAAATGAAAAAGAATTTCCAATGACCGTAACTTTTTTAAAGCCATTGGCAAGAAAAATTTCTTTTTGCTTTTGGGATAAAACCACAATATTTACATTCATACCAAATATTTTCATTAAGTTTCTGGCGATTCTCCCCCATAAGGCGTAAAGCACATTTAAAAAAATAACAAGTGGATTTGGAAATTTGAGATAATTTTTTAAATAATAAGTGAAGTCATGAGAAAAATATTCAAAAATATTGCAAGCTTTATTTCCTCTGTAGAGACAAAAACCATAATTGCAAATTAATTGGTAATCTCTGATCGTAGCAACTAAGGGTTTTTTGAAGAATAAATTTGCAATTACGGCTGGTGGAACAGAATACTTCCCTTGAACGTGAATAACATCAGGGTTTTCTTTTCTAATTAATAGAAATAAATTAATAACTGTCCAAAGAATCCAAAACGGGTTAGTAAGAGCAAAGTTCCCAGGCAACTGATTAAAGTTTTTTAGCTTTAAGTAGAAAGGGAATCTTAAGATTCTTATGCCATCATCAAATTCAGTTTTTTTTGCTCCATAATTAGGGGTTAACACTACTACTTCTTGATTATTTGCTGCCAAATCTTTTGCCAGGTAATAAGTGCTCCATCCACTCCCTCCGGCTCCCATAGGACGGAAGTATTCAATAACAAATGCAATTTTCATTTGCGGTTGGCGGCTACTATTTCGAACCCGCTTGCTTCGTTTGGATTCTTTTTGGTCAGTTCTTCGCGCCATTTTGTAATTTTCTTGTAAAGAGGAATCGAAATCGAACCGATGATATCAAAGATTCCTCTTAACGGAGTATCGAATTTACCGTACCCAAAATAACGAATTTTGAATTTATGACTATTTAATAAATTGGAAATTTCCTTTCCAGAATACTCAATCTTATGGTCAGGATCCGAATAGGAACAGACTCCAACAGCTCTTTGAATTTTCTTCCAAGAAGTTTCTTTATTAGGAACCCCTAAAAAAAGTAGGCCCCCTGGTTTCAGGACGCGTTTTATTTCGTCCAATATTTGGTTACGGTTTAGAAGATGTTCTAAAACGTCAAGGAACAATACCTTATTAAAATAATCGCTTTTATACTTAAGTCTCTTTTCCAAATCAGCTTTCGTAAATATGACGTTTTGCAATTTCTTTGTAGTGGCTGTTTTCTTTGCAAATTTTAACAAAGCATCGTCAAGCTCAACTCCGATAACCTTTTTTGCTTTCTTGGCTGCTTTGAAGGTATTTTGACCATTTCCACACCCTAGGTCCAAAACTACGTCTTTTTTAGAAATGTAATTAGTAAACCACGGATTCTTTGTTAAAAAATGTTTTGGGTGTATAGGAATCTCAGATTTCCCAGTCAATTTAGTCAGGCGAACAGCTACGGCGCTTCCTAATTCAAGCTTTTTGAGAAACAAGACGTAAACTTTTTTCAGCACTTTCATTCAATCAAATTTCTAATCACTTTTATGTGTTTTCCAACTGCTATATTCCATTGAAATTCTGCCTTGACTTTTTTAAGAGAAGCTTCGCCAAGTCGTTTTCTAAGATTTGAATTTAAAATTAATTTTTCTAATTTGTGAGTCCAATCATTCTCATTATTAGACGAGCATAGATAACCGTTAATTCCATTTTGCACTGCCTCTGAAGCAGAATAACCCTTAGTCATCACAACAGGCTTGGCACAAGCCATAGCTTCTAAAGGAGCCAGGGCAAAGCCTTCATCAAGCGCGGGATGGACAAAAATATTGCAAAGATTGTGAATTTTGTTTTTTTGCGGGCCAAAGACTGGGTTGATTATTCTTATTTTGTCAAATACTTTAAGTTCTTTTGCCTTCTTAATAATTTCTGATCGTAATGGTCCGGCACCCCAAAAAATTGAGACAAGCTTAGGCTTTGTTTTAGAAAGTTCTGCTAACAGATCGAGCAAAAAAAGTGGGTTTTTTCTTTCAATAAAAAGCCCCATGAGCAAAAGGACAGTTTTTCCCTCAAGTTTCAATTTCTGTATAAGTTTTTTGTCTTTTGCCGCAGGACTTAGATAATTCGGTACACCGTTATGGACAACGGTAATTTTTGATGGTGAGAGTTTATAGGATTTAATTAATTTATTTTTAACATTTTGGCTGTCGCAAATTATATGATCCCAGAAATTATTAACGATTTTAGAAAAAGGTCCAAAGCCCGATTCTCTGAATTGATGGTATGTCGTGATTAACTTTACTTTAGGTTTAAAAAATTTAAAAATAAGTGCTCCGAGCCCTAAATATCTTGGCGAATGCAGACGGACTATTTGAAATTGCCTTTTTGCATATACACGAAAGAAATATGGGATAAAAATTAAATTTGCCAAAATTGCCGGAAAATGCTTAACAGGAAGAGTAGTAATATGCCAGTTTTTGATGTTGTGGT
>Ga0209542_10000897_pt1 | contig 70779 bp, 69 predicted proteins | sample RifCSPhighO2_01_FD_184028 | JGI IMG/M metagenome (GOLD analysis project Ga0209542, IMG submission 184028) | Soil microbial communities from Rifle, Colorado - Rifle CSP2_plank highO2_0.1 (SPAdes) (version 2) | ecosystem: Environmental > Terrestrial > Deep subsurface > Rock core/Sediment ...
CGAAGTCATTACCTCACTTTGTTTTGGAAATAGGTGCGAGTTTGGTACAATAAACACATAATCGAGTGAGTGTAGATCATACGTGACCATTGAACGAAGTTACGTCCACACGTGTTGTTGGGCGTGTGATTTTGTGGTGCATAATGAGACGATGTATACGGAGCGAGGTTTCGCATTATTTCCTACAGTTTTTGTTCTCGGCGCTATTGGGTTATTCGCTCTCGCTCTCCAGGGTCCGTTTGTTGACCAAGTCATTTCCTCCGTTGCGCAAGTATTCCCGCAGTCGCAAGTCGCGGCGGCGGCAGTGCAAAGTACCATTGAATTTCCGGGCGGGAAACTTGTCGGACCAGAGAGGTGTAATAAGCCAACTGAGGATGCATTTAAAAAAAGTGATATTGCATTGATAGGTACGATTTGTGTGAATGGATGCACGTACGTAATGCACGAGGGATCAGAAGAAGTGAGGGTGGATTCTGGAGACACTTGTCATAGTGGAAGTAACGCGGGACTTAGTGCCACGGCAGCAAAACAGTGTGAATTGACAAAGCCGTGCTCTGTTACCAACTGTGTTAAAGATAAAAATGGGAAAACGATGTGCAATATTCAGGGAACTGAATCTGGGGCAAAAAAATCACTTGGAGCTAGGGTTTTGAAAGGTCATACAGCAATAACTGGGTTAGCTTTCGACGCGAGAACAAAAGCAGGTGCTTTTACTGGTGTGATTGGCGCAAGTGAGGAGACCCTGGCAGCGTTTGAGGTCGGGGTTAAAAACGAACTCGCTGAACAGGCAAACGCAACTAGTCGAATACGTACTCTCGGTCAATCAGATGTAAATCGGTATGACGATGAGGCATTGGAGTATGCTGAACGTATCGAAAAAAATTTGGAGACGAATCTGAAAATGCTTGAAGATTCGAGAAGGATTCAGGTACCAGATTTGCCAGAAGTACCAACTCCAGTTGACACAAAGACACCGTCAGAATTTGGAAGGTCAGCCGTGGGAAATGATACGTTTGACTTTGATAGTAACTATCTACCTACTGGCTCTGCAGATCAAACACCAAAAAAAGCAGAAGATTTTAAACCTGCGTGGGGTGGTATTTGTGCGTCTTTCCCTTCTGCATGTGAGGTTTCCAGGGAAATTGGAGAAGCTGTTAGAGACTTCCTTGGTTTACCACCTTACGGGGGCGAACTGCCGGCTCAAGGTCCAATATCACCACCTGCCGAAGAAGACACTGGATCGGCAGATGTGTTGGACGCAAGTTTAAAAACTACTACAGGTGAAGCGCAGGCGACGGGGGGTTCTGCAGAAAAAGTTCAGCGTGCGCTTGATGCATATATCGGATGTATGGAAGGCGCAATGACTGTGGACGGCGGTTGTCAGGATTTATATGAAGAGTGGCAAAAACAAAAATTACCACATGGTGGAAGTGGACAACAGGCGCCGCCCGCGGGTTCTGGAACTCCGCCGGGTGTGGGTACTGCTCAACCACCAGTGTGTGACACGGTTTGCAAAGAAAATCAGGCACTGAAAGAGAAGCTCAAGAAACAACAAGAAGAATTTGCAAAAGCACTTAAGGGCGCGAGTGGCGGTGGTGGAATGCCGTCGTTGCCATCTATGGGTGGCGGGGGTTCTGGGGGAGGAAGTGGGGGTGGCTCAGGTGGAGGGCAAAATCAGCAACAGGCGTGCTCAACCCTCAACTCGTTTTTTGGAAATTGTCCAAAACCCGCGTGCCAGTTAATTGCAACTCCAACATCGGTGCAATCTGGTATCGTGTCTACTATTTCTTGGCAAGCGCAGAACACATACACGGCATACATAAGCAACGTCGGGGCCGTGTCTCCGAACGGCGGCTCTATGCAGGTGTATCCGACACAGACCACAAACTATGCGATGGATGTGTTTACTCAAACAGGAGAAAAAGGCTCGTGCGCTGTTACGGTTACTGTAACTACTCCAACACCTCCGCCTGGCTCCTTGTCCGCGGAACTTTCGTGCGCGCCCGCGAGTGCTGAAGTGGGTGGCGCGGTGGCGCTTGCGTATGCGTGCAGGAACGCGACGTCTGCTACAGGAAGCGGATTCGACACGGCTGGGAAACTTGAAGGGGAGGCGACAGTGGGTGTGGTTGCACCAAGCGCTGGAGGAAAATCTGTAACCTACACGCTCACGTGTGCGGGCACTGGTGGTCAGGCGACAAAAACATGCAGTGTGAATATCGGACAGTCGGCGATTGTGTTGGTGGCGAATCCGCGTGAAGTTGTCTCGGGCGCAACATCAAACATTGGGTGGGCGACGGTGGGAATGAGCTCGTGCGCGGTATCAAGCGTGCAGTTGTCTGCATTTACCGAAGAGAATAAATCAAAAACGGCAGTCGCGGGAGTGGTAAAGACGCCTTCTCTCACGCAAAACACGGATTTTAATCTCACGTGTGCCACAAGCGCGGGCGGTGTGCGCTCCGCGACGACGACAGTCATTATTAAATAGTTTACAGATGACGGTGTACAGTGTGCGCGGAAAAATATAAAGGATAGTCCTTTATAATGGTTGGGTTTATAGCCATAAGCAACAGTTCCATATATGGAACTGTTTCAAGGTCCCCAAGGGGAACCCTTGGTACACGATACGGGGGAGTGTTTTTAAGGTTGTACAATAGAGATATGAATCGCCTCGGTTTTTTGGTACTTACGGTAGGCGTATTTTTGACCCCGATTTTTATTGGTGCTGATGTGCTTGACCAGCCGTTTTTTGAAGGAGTGCTTGGGCGGACAGCGTATTCAATTCCCGCAGAATACACGCGTAGCACGGGAGTAGATAATCCTTTGCGGTTTGCCGTCCCCGCAGAGTTGGATGTGGTTGGGTCTCTTGAGAGTGTCGGGGGAGCAGTTGTTGGTGTTCTTGACGCAACCGTACTCGCCACGATTGATGACTCCAAAAACTTTATCTCCATGTCCCGCGAGACGTGGGACGCGTCTCGCGGGCGTCTCCTGGGTGCTGCGTGGTTTGCGTGGCGCGATCTTATGGGTGCCGGCACCGCAATTCGGGCGGATGTTCTCGGCGCAATGGGAGAAACGAGAGACGCATGGAGAGCGCTTCCTGGTGAATTGAACGATGGTCTTCTTGCCGCGGCGCACGTCGCACGGGGCGCTTTCTCACGTGTTGTAAAAAGTGTTGGTGGGCGGGTGCGCGTCGCAGTAGAGGCAACACACAATAGTATGCAAACAGCCGCTCTTTTTGCGACTGTCTACCTTTCGTCTGTTAGCGTGTCAGGACTTGAAGATATCACGGTGCCTGAAGTGCCCATTGCGCCACAAGAGATAGAGGTTGTGTTTGTGGAGCGTTCAGAGCCTCTGCGAGAGTTTACGTGCTCTCGAGCGGGAGGTTTTGCTCGCTATGCGTGGTGCCTCATGCATATACAGCGCGCGCTGTAGTCATGAATTATCTAGAGTCCGAAGAACTCGAGGATTTTGTGTGTCTTTGACTCTTTCATCGGCACTTCGTTCACGTGCTCAAGAAGAAACGCGCGTACAAGGGCAGGGTCCACATGTTCAAGTGGAAGTGCGAGATTTGGTGTTAGAAACTTTGTTGTATCAATAAGGAGAATGGGGTGGTGGGCTCCCTCTTCCTCAACCCAAAAGGAAATGATGTTATTAAATTTGTGGAATATATCACCGACGCGAATGCCGTATTCTGAAATTTCAAAATCAATCAACTGTGGCGGTTTGTACGCAATCAATCCGAGCGCGACGGAGGCGGCGATAATAAGAAGCGCAAAAAATACGTTGCCCAGAATGATGCTTGTGAGGGCGATTGCGAGCGCTGTTACACCGAGCGCGATGAACCAGTCACTTCCTCGTTCAATATGAGAGTGTTCAAACGCCTGCCATCTAATGGGCGGTTTCATCTCTCTAGTATATATGCTTCTCTGGGGTTACTTTGGGCTAGGTAAGAAACCTATGGAGATACTGAGTTTACACATCCAGACGCAAAATTCTTTACCGTATCTGTTTCAAGGCAGAACGCGACAGTATAATCGTTCCCAATTGAGTTTGAGCTGTATGAATAATTGTATTGCGGAGAGAGAGGGTCTTTTGGAATTGTGCTGATTGCTTCGGCGCCCGTGAGTCCAGTCGAAACACTGTCTGTACCAGTTAAGGTGGTGGTCGCGACGGAAATTGGATACGAACCGCCTGTAATTTGATATAGGGCGAGGGCCTTTTGAAGTGTTTGCACATCCTCCATTCTTCGTGCGTCGCGCGCTTTTGCTTGCACCGTGCCGAACGAGGCGATAACTATTGACGCCAAGAGGCCAATAATTGCTATGACGACGAGTAATTCTATTAAGGTAAATCCTGATGTTTTGTATTTCATCGTCCCATTCTATCCCGCGCTTCACACATATCGCAAGGGGGTGTGCACAAGATGTTTTTCCAGGCCTTTTTGTAATTTTCAATTTTGGCGGAGGGGGTGAGATTTTCACCCCGTTAGATAGTCTACACACATGTTCAGCTTCAGCGCGGAGGGGGTGAGATTCGAACTCACGGTGCCTTTCGGCACAGCGGTTTTCAAGACCGCCGCACTAGACCACTATGCGACCCCTCCGCGCTGTTTCCGAATGTGTAAAAAATCAATGTGTGTGACACTTTTTGTTATCTAACGGGGCGGGCTCACGGTGTCTTGCGACACAGCGGTTTTCAAGACCGCCGCACTAGACCCCTGCCTATCGGCAGACAGGACTATGCGACCCCTCCATGGCAAACTCTAAACTGTCCGCCAGTTTATGCAACAAAAGACAAGGCAAACCTATCGGTTTGCCTTGAGCGACTCTGTCTCACTGAACATGCGGTCCAGTATATTTGTTGCGAACTGCACCTCTTCGGGTGTAAGGTACCCAACGTGCCAATACGCGAGGGTTGTTTTATTTCCCATGAGATAAAAACCAACGAAGCGCAAGCACGCCAATATTGCGACCCGTGGTTTTTCTGAGCACCTCAATCTTTCGAGAAGTGTAGAGAAACTAAGGGGGACGTTTTCCTGATACCCATTCCCGATACAAAAAATTTCTCTATACCCAAGCATCATAGCCAATAAATCAACTGCCACCTCTGTGTCTTCGAGCTCGTCAATGGTCGGCTTGCCAGCATACAGTGTACTCAGTACTGTGTGAGACAATTCGTGCGCCGCAATACGTATGAAGGTTTCGGGCGGTGCCGCAGCAACGAAAGAATCTTTTGCGCGTATTCTTACCTCCGGAGGGTTGTGCAACGTCTGTATGGACATGCAAGCACAGCGCATACGGGAACGATCACTGACCGTGAAGAATATTCCAAGATTCAGGTGTTGTAGGTTGAGCGTGTCGTGTATGCATACAATGATGTCCTTGTAGTTTTTCTCGACATGGAATCTTTTCATTTTTTCTAACTGTTCGAACGAAATGGGCGCGCGAGGGTTACCAACATACTCGGATAGTTTTTTGATGTACTCCTCGATCATTTTTCTTCTCACCGCACACCTCCACAATGTGTTCGTTTTTGTCTTTCGCTACAATGACACAAAGTTTCCTTTTTCGCAAGAGATGCGGTACACTGTGCCAATGAGACATGTAGGAATAGATTACGGAGTGAAACACATAGGCATTTCCATGTCTGATGCGGAAGGAAAATTTGCCTTTCCACACACTGTTGTTCCTAACAACGAAGACATCGTCTCTGTTATTGGTGAGATTGTGCGGGAAAACGATATTGGGACGATTGTTGTTGGGGATGCGCGCGCGTTTTCTGGGGACAGTAATCAGATAACACAAGATGTTGAAGAGTTCGTGCGGGTTCTAAAAGAAGAGGTGGGTGTTCCTGTGGTGCTGGTGCCCGAAGCGTGGAGTTCAGTTGAGGCGCGTAGGTTTTCAGGCGAGGCGCGCGCGAATGATGCGTCTGCCGCGGCGATTATCTTGCAGAGGTTTCTTGATGGGGTCTCGAAGTAGTATTATTTTTATATGAACGAAGTATCGTTTGAAGATTTTGCAAAACTGGATATTCGCATCGGCACGGTAGTTGCCGCGGAGCGTGTCCCAGACACAGACAAACTTCTGAAGTGCACTGTTGATTTTGGTGGCATGCCCGAAGGGATCGGAATACGCACCATTGTGTCTGGTGTTGCAGAGTGGAAAGCGCCCGAAGACATTATTGGTAAACAATTTCCATACATTGTAAATCTTGCTCCACGAATTATCAGGGGAGTGGAAAGTCAGGGGATGCTTCTCGCGGTTCGTGATGAAGCGGGCGTTGCGCTTCTTGCTCCAGAGCGAGCCGTCGTGAACGGTGCGCATGTCCAGTGATGAGGTGAGCGCAGTGATATAATTGAACAATGAAACCTGCTCTTTTTGGAGAGTTTTTCGGCGGTGGCGTGTCATTGTCCAGGGTTTTTGACGAATGGTTTCCGACCCCTCTTTTTTTACAACCAAGCGCCGTTGGGGTTGATATTTCTGACGCGTCAGTCAAGTGGGTGGCGTTGGAATCGCAGAAACATCCGGTGCGCGTTCACTCTTTTGGGGAAATGCCAATTGCCCCAGGTGTTGTCGTTGCGGGTGTTATCAAAGACCAATCCGTGCTTGTTACGGTGCTTCAGACATTACGTCAAGGCGGAATTACAGAGGCTCATGCCGCTCTTCCGGAAGAGGCGGCGTATGTATTTACAATATCCGTTCCGGAAGATTCTACTCGTGAGCAGATACTGCATCTCATTGAGTTTGAATTTGAAGGTCGGGTTCCTATTGTACCCGAGGCATCCGTGTATGATTTTGAGGATATCCCGGGAACGAAAAAAAATGGCGTGCGGGAGATCGGAGTTGTCGTGTTTCCGCGAGAGCTTGCAGAGGCGTATGTTCGCGCGTTTGAAAGCGCGGGCATACGTTTGCTTTCTCTTGAATTGGAGGCGCGTTCCATTGCGCGTGCTGTAATTGCGCGCGGCGTTTCTGTGGATTCTATAGTGCTCTTAGTTGATTTCGGACGATCTCGGTCAGGTATTGCAGTCTTAAAAAATGGCATTCCGATATTTACAGCAACTACGGAGATTGGGGGGGATTTGGCAACACACGAGCTTATGGGGGCGCTTTCGGTGTCGGAGTCTGAGGCGGAAGAGATACGGAACGAACGTGGGCTCCTTACAGATCCAAAAAAAGACTCAAAGGTGCTTGAAATCACAACGCGCGTAGCGTCGGCGCTTTCCGCCGAGGTGACTCGATACTTTACATTTTGGGATACTCGTAAAAATGAAACGGGAGAGCGTGTAACGCCCGTGTCTCACATGATACTCGTCGGAGGAAGTTCAAACTTGAAAGGTCTCGAGGATTATATTGCGCATCGGGTGAACGCTCCTGTCTCGCGCGCCGATGTGTGGCAGAACGTTTTTTCTTATGATGACTATATTCCGCCGATTCAGCGTCGTGCATCGTTGGGGTTCGCAACAGCAATCGGACTTTCGCTTCGCGGGATACACGCATGAACTTACTTCCTGAACAGCCGCGAAAGAGAGTGAAGTTGGAATACGGGATGCGAGCCCTGTTTGTTGGTGCCTCGACCTTGGCGTCTGTCGCGGGAGTTGCGCTACTCACCCTCGTGCCCGCAGTGTTTGTTTCTTTTGAAAATGGCCATGTACAAGAGCGCTCCACGCTTGAAGTTTTGGGTGAACAGTCAAAAAAAGACAGGGAGGACATTGCGCGCGCCCAGACACTCCTTGCGGATGTTCTTCCACTCGCCACGTCATCCCCGTCGATTGTTGCGATGTTCAATAAAGTTCTTTCATTCAAACCTTCCGGTGTACGCGTTGAATCAATTTCTTTTTCCTCAGACAAGGGGCGTACCCTCACCGTGTCTGGAGTTTCAAGTGGACGCGATGCTCTGAATACATATAGAAACGCGCTTGTGAATACGAACGTGTTCGGGCGCGTGTCGCTTCCCGTTGACGCTCTTGTCGGAAGTTCGTTGGGAGCTTTTAGCATTACTCTCTCTGGTGGATTTTGAATGTATGCATACACGCAACATACGTCCACGTGCATGGGGAGTAGCCATCCTCGCCTGTGTATTGTGGGTGGGCGTGCTGTTTCTCGTGTGGCAATTACAGGGAGTCGAAGATGTGTGGGCACTGAAGGCGGTTGATAGTGAACAGGTGGCGGCGCGTGAAATGATGCTGGCGCAACTGCGCACACTTGTGCGAGAGACAAAAGGTGAGCGTGAGGCGCTTATGAATCTTGCATCTGTTGATGTCATACATGCGATAGATGTTATTGAAGATGCGGGTCTTGCTTCCGGTGTAACACTTGACATCGGGGGCGCGGTTGCAGATGACACGGTATTTGGTCGTGTCTCTCAAACACGCACGCTTGCTCTCGTCGTGCGAGCGCAGAGCACTTTTCCACGTCTCGTGCATATGGTGGCGCTTCTTGAAACAGTGTCGATTCCGTCTGAGATTTTGCACGTTGAACTGAAAAAAGTTTCTGGAAGTACGTCCGACTGGACTCTTTCGGCGCGCGTTCGTGTTACAACAACAAACATCAACGGCCTATGATATTTCACACACCGAACCCACGAGATTTTTGGTCCACCATCGACGAGCCGGAGCGCATGTCAAAACTCGTGCGCGTGTACTGGAGAGCGCTTCTCGCCACTTCCTTCATGCTCGTTGTTGGATTTTCAATGTACGGTGTGTGGCAAGTAACATTGCTGTCTGAACTTGCCAATCTCATTCCAAAAATCGGTGCATCTCAGAGCCCCCTTGATCGTCCTCAACTAAAAAATGTGCTGGAAAGTTTTCAAGCTCGTGAAGAGCGGTATGATTTTTTGGAAAAGAATCCACCGAGTATAAAAGACCCATCTTTGTAGACAGTGCGAGTATGGCGCGTGGAAATTGTGGGCCAAACGGTATAGGATAAGGATTATGCCCCATAAGCAAAGCTTTTGTGGGCGTCGCTCGGAAAAAATGAAAATGTACTATTTTCATTTTATTCACTCGTTAGCCCCCATAGCTTAATGGATAAAGCAACGCTCTTCTAAGGCGTTGATCTAGGTTCGACTCCTGGTGGGGGCACACGGTAGAAAAAGCAAACTGCTTTGCTTTTTCGTACATGTGTGCCGGCCGCAGGTATGTTTTGCGAGTACGCAAAACGACCGAGGCGGGGCCTGCGACCTCGCTTGTGCGACGGTGCAAGCGAGAGTTGTGGGCCACTCATGCCGGCCGGAGTCCCGCTATAGCGGGACGAGGCGGGTGAGGATGCGGTTTAAAAAGCATCCGCAAGACCTTTTGAGGTATTTTCGAGCGTGCGAAAAAAATAACCAAAAGGTGTACTGATTCTGTAAGAATCGCGTGCGTTTCCAGCAGGAAACGACAGGTGACCACACATATTTTTTGGTCGGCTAATCCATCAACCGAAACATCTGATGTTCTTTGGTATTAGCTCCTATTGAGTCCCGACTATCGTCACGGTGCCGTAGATGAGAGCGCCGGAGCGGGGAGTGCTTGCAACCGGCCCCGGCTTATACAGTTCCGCCATGTAGGTGCCGGGCGAAACGTACGTGTGGTCAATAATGCATTGTGATTCGAAGCAGAAAAATGAAGCACCACGTTCTGTTTGTGAATCTCCAAAGTCAATGTTGAAAGATTCTACTTCTTCTCCGGCCGGAATTGCGCCAGCTGTAGAAAATCTCACTTCTAGCGGTGCGGGACCGGATGTTTTCGATGCGGGAAGCTGGTTCGGTAGTACAACCGAGTTCGGTATGAGCTTGAAACTCTTATAAAAATCAGTGAACGAGTCCCGCTTTACTGCACCGTTATGCATAACGTAAAAACGATTCTGTTGCTCGATTATAACCGCCTCATAGTCCCAGGTTGGCACAGAGGGAGTGGTTACCACAACTTTGACTGCAGAAATTCCATTGATTGTAATATTCCCCCTTTTTTCTTGCCGGTCACTAAATTGTTTGCCCATGTCCTTGATGTACTGCTCAACATTTGTGGACGACTTCTCGTAAGCGAAAACAAACAATTCACCATCGTATCCTTGATTTCCAAAAGTCCCTGTGCCGAAAGAAACGACCCAGCCCGGATATCCTGCTTTTCCGTCTCCGGCCTCGCTGACAATTTTCCATGCTGGCGGGTATTGGATTTCAAAACCGTAGCTACTCCGATATGTCTGCCAAACGGAAGCCGCACCGCTCGGTTGTGTTGACGTAGTTTTTGGTGGTGCATTGGTTTGTGTCAGCTGATTGTTCACAATCGGCTGCGTCTCGCTATTCGTGCTCTGTTGCCTTGTTGGAAATTCTGTTGCCCCGGAAGTCGCGGGAGTGTTCGATTTGTTCAAATACCACCAACCCCCACCGGCTATGGCGACGACAAGAACGACAATTAAGGTGATGTTTGCAAATCCGCGACTCATAAAATTCTGCATTTTGTATTGTATGAATAAAAATTTTCCTTTCCCTCATGCCACATGGTTCGAGCCGATGTTTTTCCAGGTTCTTTTGCGGTTGTTGAATTGTACCACTATGTTTTCCTGTCGTTTGGTGGGCGCTACAGGACTCGGTCACAGGTTTTCACCTACTGGCAAAACCTGCGACCCCGCCTCACTCGCCCGCGCTCGCTCCGGCTTTCGAGTCCTTGCTATAAAAACAAGTAACACCCAAGGGCGGAGTGTTACTTGTTTGTTATGGGCGCTACAGGACTCGAACCTGTGACCTTCACTGTGTAAAAGTGTTGCTCTACCAACTGAGCTAAGCGCCCGTACCCAAGAGCATATCATACGCGGTACTTTTCTTGACATATATCAATGTTTGACCTGAAGTACATATGAGCCTATAGTGCCCGAAGTTATTGGCAGTGTGAGGTGTGTATGGATACCAAAGGTAACCCAACCTGTGTCGGCATCATTCTTGATGGAAACAGAACGTGGGCGAAAAATCGTCGGCTTCCGCACCTTGAGGGACACAGGCGAGGTCGCGACCGTGTTGTTGAATGTGCTCGCGCTCTTCTTGACCGTGGAATACCGCACCTGGCGGTGTTCGCGTTCTCAACTGAAAACTGGGCTCGCAAAGCGGAAGAAGTTTCCTACATGATGGGCTTGTTCCGCGAAAGCGCGAAAATGGAATTGAGAAAACTTTCCAAAGAAGGTATTCGGTTGCGGTTCGTCGGGCAGCGCGGACGTTTCCCAGAAGACATACAAGATACCATGCGTGAGCTTGAACTTGAGACCGCTCGCAACATACGCCTCACGCTCTGGATGTGTGTTTCCTACGGCGGACGCGCGGAGATAGCAGAGGCGGCGCGGAGCGCGGCGCGGCATGGTGAAGTGACGGAAGAAACGATTGGGCGGAACCTCTGGAGCGCGGAGATGCCTGACTGCGACCTCATTATACGGACCAGTGGGCAAAAACGTCTCTCGGGATTTCTCACATGGAAAAGTGTCTATGCCGAACTTTTCTTTCTCGATACGCTTTGGCCGGATTTTGACGAACAGATGCTCGATTCCGTTTTGGTAGAATATGCGAAACGAGAACGGAGATTTGGAAGGTAATACTGGTTTGACTGCGGTATTGATTGGCGACGCCATGCGTCGCCTTTTCTTTTTGCATGAGACAAAATGTCATGATACAGTGCTCTGACCATGGCAAAAAATGTTTCTTCGGGAGACCTAGAATCTAGAAAAAACCTCGACCTTCGAGCGGGGGATACGGTGCGTGTATGGCAGAAAATTGTCGAAGATGCTGAGAAGGGCAAGGTGCGGCTTCAGGCATTTGAAGGGCTCGTGCTTGCGCGAAAACATGGGGTTGAGGCAGGTGCCACATTCACTGTGCGCCGTGTTTCAAGCGGGGTGGGGGTGGAGCGCATATTTCCGCTGTTCTCTCCGATGATTGATCACATAGAACTTGTAAAACGCACGCGCGTGCGTCGCGCGAAGCTCTACTACATTAGAGACAAGGTTGCCCGCGAAGCGCGCAGACAACTCCGCCGCACTAGAGTACTAACACAGGGAGAGAAGGCGACTGGAGCAGAAATTGCACCAGTAGTTCCAGAGACCCCGATAGAAGCGGCGGTGGGTGGAGTTGAAACAAAAAACGAGTAATAATGAGACCACTGCGCAGGTGGCGAAACTGGTAGACGTACTACCTTGAGGTGGTAGCGCCCGCAAGGGCATGGGAGTTCGAGTCTCCCCCTGCGCACCAGTAGTAACTTGTTCGCTATAATGACTCCATGAGGCGGTACCTTCCGAAAAACACAGAGGAGCTTATTGGTTGGTATGAGCAGTACGCGGCGCCGTTTGCGCTTGCGTTTGGTTTTGCCACGGACTATATAGCGTTTCGGAATCTTGACCTTGCGTCTGTGAGCTTGGCACTACTCGTGTACCTTGGGCTCGCTGTTTTTGGAATGACCCTGCTTAACTTTTTCCAAACAGGAAACATCACACATCGCATACTCAAAAGTGTTGCGCCGTTTCTTCCGGTTGTTGTTCAGTTTTCATTCGGTGGTTTGTTCGGCTCCTTCGTCATCGTGTATGCGGGGAGCGCGGCACTCGCGGCGAGTTGGGTTTTCGTAATCATTCTCGCGGCACTCCTGATTGGCAATGAACGGTTCCGCGCAAAATATGTACAGTTCCCGTTTCAAATAAGTATTTTGTTCACGTCACTGTTTGCATATCTTGTATTTGTCTTACCGCTCGTGTTCGGCAGAATTGGTGCCGACATTTTCCTCATAAGCGGTGTTGTGAGCGTTCTCGTTGTTTCAACGTTTTTGTACGTACTGCGAAATGTTTTTCATGAGCTCGTGGAACGAGAATATGTACAGGCGCTCAAGAGGGTCGGTGCGATTTTTCTGATTTTTGTTGTTCTGTACTTTACGCACGCAATCCCGCCGCTTCCGCTTGCGCTGCGCGAGGCGGAGGTGCTCCATTATATAGAGCGCGACGGCGCAACGTACCGCGCTCTATCAGAAAGCACGCCGTGGTATAGAAAATATTGGCCGTTTAAGAATGTGTACCACAGGGCTCCGAATGAATTCGTGTATGTATACAGCGCGGTTTTCGCTCCGATTCGATTTTCTACGACAGTAACTCACGAGTGGGAACATTTTAACGAAACGACTGGTGAGTGGGATAGGGAAGGGTCATTCACCTTCCCAATATTCGGCGGAAGAAACGAGGGGTACAGGGGGTACTCCATTAAAACGAATATTACCGAAGGCAAATGGCGCGTGTATGTGCTTGGTCCAGGCGGCGCGCGCGTTGGCAAGGTTTCGTTCTATATAGAAAATGTGAAAGTTTCTCCACCTCTTATAGAGAAAGTTTTCTGAAAAGACACCTCGCTGTTTTGGCATTTTTCTGTTATAACAGCATCATACATGGTGCCTATAGTTTAGTGGTAGAACTCCAGCTTGTGGAGCTGGTCGCGAGAGTTCGATTCTCTCTAGGCACCCAAGATGTTTTAATTCGCACGTGGCGTTTTGTTCATGGTGCGTTATACTGCACGCATTATTTTATTATAAATAGTATTTACACAGTATGAACGAACCAACAGCGGAGGTGTATATGAAAATGACGGGGTGGGCGCGCAAGGCGCTTATCGGGGCGCTTTCTGCCGGAACCTTGTTTCTCTTTATTGCGGCACTCGGAGAACTCAAGGGATTTCGGTATATAGGGGCGGGTGTTCCATCGAGCAACACCATTACAGTATCAGGCGAGGGAGAAGTATTTGCGGTCCCTGATCGCGCGGAGTTTTCTGTAACTGTGCGAGAGGAAGCAAAAACGGTGGGAGAGGCACAGGAGGTGGCGACAAAAAAGAACAACGACATTATTGTGTACCTCAGGGGTGCGGGTGTTGAAGAGAAAGATATTAAAACAACGTCATACAATGTGTATCCGAAGTATGAGTGGCAAGAAATCAAATGTGTTACCTATCCTTGTCAATCTGGCAAACAAGAACTTGTTGGCTTTGAAGTTTCACAAACCCTCTCGGTGAAAGTGAAAGACACAAAGGTGGCCGGTGAATTATTGTCTGGTGTAGGTGAGAAAGGAGCATCCGACGTTTCCGGCTTGTCGTTTACTATAGAAGACGAAGACACACTAAAAGCGGAAGCTCGCGCGAAGGCAATTGGGGAGGCGCAAAAGAAAGCCAAAGTACTTGCAAAAGATTTGAACGTGAGATTGGTGCGCGTTGTCGGATTCTACGAAGATTCTGGCGGATATCAACCATACTACGGACTCGGGCGTGGTGGCGACATGGTCGCGATGGAGTCAAAAGCATCCGCACCTGAAGTACCAGTCGGGGAAAACAAAATAATCTCAAACGTAAACATTACCTACGAAATTCGGTAGACGGAAATGGATATCACAAGAAGAACGCCACGCAGGTGGTGGTCTTCTTGATGTATATAAGGCGATCTTGTATGGTTGCGTGTAGTAGCTATAGCCAAGGGAGGGTGTCGTGCGTGGGTGGTTATCGAAAGAGCCAAAGACCCTTAGGGAATATCTAGAGTCCATCCTCTTTTTATTTCTTGTGTGTAAGGCTTCGATGATTGTGGGCGTAATTTTTGTGGAAGTTTTTCTGCCCAAGTCATTCTCTGGAGGTGAAAACCGGGAGCCAACGGTTTTTCAGGCGATTGTTATTGCTCCATTTTTTGAGGAGTTGTTATTCAGGGCGCCTTTTCTGTATCTTGCCGTTAGATACTGCCGTTTGTTCTTGCTTCCGACCGTTCTCATTTCCTCTGTAATATTCGGGTATGTACATGGAGACATCTCGAACATTTTCATTCAAGGTGTCGCGGGCATTTTGTTCAGTGTGACATTTTTGAAGTGTGGGGGTATGGCGGGGAAATTTCTGAAACCGACACTTTCTGGGATGGTCTTTCACGCAGTCCTCAATGGCTCAAACTTCATTATCTTGTTTTTTCTTAGATGACCCGCCACACGAAACTGCGGGTTATTTTTTTTGCTGAGTTAGACACATATGTTGGGAGGTTGCACCTCCCAACATGTAATACCACTTCCCAAAAGAAGGCATCGCGCACATACATTTATTTGCACTTATTTTAGACGGCCGTCTAAAATAAGTGCATGTGACTATATTAGTAAGAGATCGGGATTTCGTATATCCCGATATGAATGAAAAAGCTGCTGCTTGACTTTGTGATCGGTGGGAGTATGATTGTTTGTAAGCCCCGAGAGGGGTTTTAAAAATGTCTACTTTAAATTCATGTCATTCATTCAATACCTAAAAGACACGCGCGGAGAGTTGCGACATGTGGCGTGGCCGACACAATCACAAACCACTATCTATACCGCACTTGTTATTGCAGTCTCCATATTTGCGGCGCTCTATCTTGGGTTGTTCGACTTTTTGTTCACATCAGGACTCAAGAACATTATCAACGTACTTCCGGTAACGGTAGATCCAGCTTCACAGCTCGATGTTTCATCGGAGGTTGTGTTTATGCCAGCCGACACAGTTATTGTTGATGGAGAAGTGTTACCGCCCGCGAATGAAACAGGGGGCTCTGTAACTCCATAGTTTTCTATACTACATATGGCAAAGCAAACACACGGTGGAGAGAAACAGTGGTACGCAGTGCACACGTACTCTGGATACGAGGATGCGGTGGCGCGTAATTTGAAACAACGCGTTGACTCTTTCGGCATGCAGGACAAGATTTTTTCCGTTATTGTGCCGACCGAAAATAAAATAAAAATTAAAGGCGGCAAGCGCACTGAGGTGCGTGAGAAAACTTTCCCCGGGTATGTTTTGGTGGAAATGATTGCAACAGATGACGCGTGGAGCGTTGTCCGCAACACGCCACAGGTAACGGGCTTCGTGGGCACAGCGAATCAGGCGGTTCCGCTCGGAATGGACGAAGTTAAAAAAATACTTGAAAGTACGACGGGGAATGTTACTCGCCACTCCATTGATCTTTCAATTGACGACGCGGTGACGATTATTGATGGACCATTCAAAGACCTTGGGGGCAAAATCGGCGAGATTGACGAAGAGCGTGGAAAGGTTAAGGTGTTAGTGCCTATGTTCGGCAGGGAAACACCAGTGGAGCTTGAGGCAGATCAGGTGCAGAGAGTTTAGAAAAATAAAAACATGTCATGGCAAAAGAAATAACAAAAATAATTAAACTTCAGATTCAGGCAGGGGCAGCAACGCCTGCGCCACCCGTGGGGACCGCGCTTGGGCCCGCGGGCGTTAATATTGGAGAATTCGTCAATCAATTTAACGCAAAGACAAAGGCGATGGCTGGGAACATTGTTCCGGTTGTTTTGACGGTGTACAAAGACCGTAGTTTTACGTTTATCGTTCGAAAACCGCCTGCATCTCGTCTCATTTTGAAAAAATTAGGTTTAGAGAAAGGATCAGATCGACCAGAGAAAAAAGTTGGGAAGCTTACCAAAAAGCAGGTGGAGGAAATTGCGCAAGAAAAAATGGAAGATTTAAGAGTGAACTCTATGGAGGAAGCAAAGAAGGTTATCTCTGGCACCGCGCGAAGCATGGGGATTGACACGGAATAGGAGTGTCAATCGAGTTTTTGAGATAGTTTGGAGCCGAGAAGCGCGCATGGAGCGTCAATCGACATTAAATTTGATAGAATAACCCGATGAATGTTCGGGGAACAATACAACAAGCGCTCTCGCTCGTCCTTCTCAAGCTTGGAGTAGAACTAGACGCACAGGAGGTTCCTCTTGAACATACGGACGATTTTGCGCACGGGGACTATGCCACGGGTCTCGCGTTACGGTATGCGAAGAAGCTCGATATTGGATCGCGTGAGCTTGCGGAGAAAATTATTTCATCTCTCGGGACACTTGCTGGAGTTTCAAAAATAGAAATGGCGGGAGCGGGTTTCATTAATTTTCACTTATCTCGAAGTGTTGTCGCGGGAGCAATGTCCGACGCGCGCGAGGCAGAAAAGGCGTGGGGAACGGGAGACGCAGAAAAAGGGAAAACGATACTTGTTGAGTACACAGATCCGAACCCTTTCAAGGAGTTTCACATTGGTCACTTGATGTCGAACGCCATTGGTGAGTCCCTCGCTCGCCTTTTAGAATTTTCTGGAGCGCGTGTTGTGCGGGCGAATTACCAGGGAGATGTGGGGCTTCATGTGGCGAAAGCACTGTGGGGCAAGATACAAAAACCAGCACTTTCGTGGGGGGAGGCGTACGCATATGGCTCGGAGCAGTATGAGCACCATACAGCAGAGATAGATTTGGTTAACAAAGAAGTATACGAAAAGAGTGATGCAAAAATAAATGATCTCTATACGGAAGGACGCGCAGAATCACTCAAACACTTTGAAACATTGTACAAAACACTTGGCACGAAATTCGATTTCTACTTTTTTGAAAGTGAAACCGCACTTCGTGGACGAGCGGTTGTGCGTGCGCACCAGTGCGTGTTTGAAGAAAGCGAAGGCGCGATTGTATTCAAGGGAGAAAAGTATGGGTTACATACACGAGTATTTATAACGTCGAGCGGGTTACCTACCTACGAGGCGAAAGACCTCGGGTTGGCAGAAATGAAAAAAGAGAAAGTGCAATTTGATACATCAATCACGGTTACTGCGAGCGAGCAGAATGATTATTTTTCTGTGGTTTTGAAGGCGCTGGAGCTCATACACCCAGAATGGAGAGGGCAGTTCCAACATGTCTCGCACGGCATGATGCGATTTGCTGAAGGAAAAATGTCCTCGAGAAAAGGAAATATAATAACCGGGGAATCAATCCTTCACGAACTTATAGAAGGTGCGCGAGAGAGAGCGAAAGAAAGTAGAGCAGACGATATTGCTGTGTTGTCCGAACAGGTCGCGGTTGCGGCGGTGAAGTATCAGATTTTAAGACAAACAGCGGGGAAAGATATTATTTTTGAACGTGAGCGCGCACTTTCTCTCGAGGGGGACTCCGGTCCGTACGTGCAGTATGCGCACGCACGTGCATGTGCGGTTCTTGAGAAGGCGAAGGGGGGTGGCGTTGTTGCCCATGTTGACGAGAATGCAAGTCCCAATGAACTTTCTCGCCTCCTCTACCGTTTTCCAGAAATAGTCGCCCGCGCTTCTCGCGAACGTGAGCCGCACTATGTTGCCACGTTCGCGCTAGAAGTTGCCGGTGCGTTCAATAGTTGGTACGCGAACGAACAGATAGTTGATGGTTCGACAAGCTCACCACACAAAGTGGCTCTTACGGATGCGGTGCGTGTAACACTCCGAAACTGCCTCTGGCTTCTTGGTATTTCAGCACCCGATGCGATGTAGTATTGTCTTATCCATATGGCTGATGGAGAACATGTGGTAGAGAAAAGCGAGATTGCGAAGCGCGAGGAAGCAATACTCGCGTTTTGGAAAGAACGCGATATTTTCAAGAAAACGCTTGCGAAAGAGGCACCCAAGGGGGACTTCATTTTTTACGAAGGTCCACCAACCGCAAACGGAAGACCGGGTATTCACCACCTAGAAACTCGTGCGTTCAAAGACGCAATTCCACGGTTTCGTACCATGCGGGGGTACCGTGTGCGCAGGAAAGCGGGGTGGGATACGCACGGGCTTCCTGTCGAGCTTGAGGTGGAAAAAGAGCTTGGTTTTAAAAACAAAAAAGATATTGAGGTGTATGGTATCGCGAAGTTCAATCAAAAATGCAAGGAGAGTGTCCTTCGGTACATTGACGAATGGAAGCGTTTCACCGACCGTATTGGCTTTTGGGTTGACCACGACGACACGTACTTTACGTTTGATAATGACTACATTGAATCGGTGTGGGCGATTTTAAAACACGCCGACACGCGAAAACTTCTCTACAAGGATTACAAGGTGGTGCCGTGGTGTCCGCGGTGCGAAACTGCACTTTCATCGCACGAAGTGGCACAGGGATACGAAGATAATGTGCCGGACCCGTCGGTGTACGTGAAGTTTAAATTAAAAGCAGGTCAGAGTTTTGGGGGTGGAAAATATAAAACAAAAGAAAGTGCCTATATTGTAGCCTGGACTACGACGCCGTGGACATTACCAGGGAACGTAGCTTTGGCTGTCGGCACACATGTGGGGTACACATCACTTCGAATACGAGGCGTGGCGGAGTTATTGATTGTTGCGAGCGATAGGGTAGACGCACTTTTTAAAGACGGCGATATAGAAATTGTACACAAAGATATGACGGGTTCGGACTTGCTTGGTCTTGAATATGAACCACTGTTTCCGTATCTAGCGAATGCACTGCCGACCGTAGAAAGTAAAAAGTTAAAAAACGCATATAAAGTATATGCGGCGGATTTTGTTTCTACAGAAGATGGCACAGGGATTGTGCACACGGCGGTTATGTATGGAGCGGACGATTTTGTACTAGGTACAAAGGTGGGGTTGCCGAAGCACCACACGGTGGGTGAAGATGGGAGATTTTTGAAAGATGCGGGAGCGTTTGCGGGGATGTTTGTTAAAGATGCGGACAAGAGTATTGCGGAGGACTTACAAACTCGCGGGTTACTTTTCAGACAAGAAATAATTAAGCACACGTATCCGTTTTGTTGGAGGTGCAAGAGACCTGTTATCTACTTTGCGCGGGATTCTTGGTACATACGAATGTCGGACATTAAGAATACTCTCATACAAGAGAACAAAAAAATCGACTGGGAGCCGGAGCACATTCGCGATGGGAGGTTTGGCGAGTGGTTACGCGAACTCAAGGATTGGGCGATTAGTCGGTCTCGCTTCTGGGGGACACCTCTTCCGATTTGGGAGGCGGGTGACGGGTCAAGAATTGTCGTTGGTTCACAGCAAGAGCTCCTAAGTCAAACAAAACATTCTGGAAATCGTTACCTCGTGATGCGTCATGGCGAGGCGGAAAGTAATATCAACGATGTGTTAGATGAGGGGGGTGATCCACGGAATCATCTTACACAACAGGGGAGAAAAGAAGTTGAGGAGAAGATTGGTGCGTTTCGTGGTCCTACGATTGAACATATTATAACGTCTCCAATTCTACGTGCGCGGGAAACTGCAGACATTGTTGCTGGTGTATTGGGACTTTCGGGCTCGGCAATTATCGAGAACAAAAGGTTGTCCGAAATGAAGTTTGGAGTATATAACGGAAAGCCCCTCAAGGAGTGGCGCTCTTTCTTTTCTCACCCTGCGGAGAAGTTCACTCGGGTGCCGGAAGGGGCAGAAACATATACGGATGTACGAAGGCGTGTAGGTGAGGCACTGCTGGACGCGGAAAAAAAATATACCAATTCGACAATCTTGTTTGTATTACACGATACTCCGGCGTGGCTTTTGGACCACGTTGCAAGCGGACGCACACTTCGTGAGGCAACAGAGGAAAACGATATAGAGCAGGATTTTTTGGAGAGGGGCGAGATACGGGAGATGTTGTTTGTCCCCGTGCCGCGCAATCAGAGTTGTGAGCCGGATTTCCATCGTCCTTATATTGATGATGTTGTATTGAGAGATGGGGGCGGGAAAGAATATAAACGCGTTCCGGAAGTGTTGGATGTGTGGTTTGACTCTGGTGCGATGCCTCTGGCGCAGGACCACTATCCGTTCAACCGCTCCGTTGTCGATCCGCTTCGTAAACGATTTGGATTATTTTCTAACTCCCTCGGGTATCCGGCGGATTTTATTTGTGAAGCGATAGATCAAACGCGCGGGTGGTTTTATACACTTCACGCGATCGGGGGGATTATGGGCATTGGGCGTGCGTTCAAACATGTTATTTGTCTCGGACACGTGTTGGACGCTCGTGGCAAGAAAATGTCGAAGTCACAAGGCAACACCGTGGAACCGAATGCCGCACTCGCGAAGTACGGAGCAGACACTATACGATATTTCATGTATTCGGTGAATGCTCCCGGTGACACAAAAAATTTTGATGAACGTGTTCTGGATGAGATAGCGAAGAAACACATAGGGCGTCTCGTACATGTGCTCGCTTTTTATATGCTCTATAAGAAACACATACCGCGCTCAAACACAAGCACGCATGTTCTTGACCGTTGGATATGTGCGAGACTCCACGGGCTTGTGGGAGTGGCAACGAAAGGGTATGAAGAATACCATGTGGACCGGGCGGTTCGCCCCCTCGCCGACTTTATCGATGATCTGTCGACGTGGTATGTACGCCGTTCGCGCGATCGTTTCAAGGAAGATACAGATGATAAAAAAGATGCTCTGGCGACACTGCGGTATGTGCTCTACACACTCTCGTGTGTCATGGCGCCCTCCATGCCTTTTACCGCGGAGCATGTATTTCAGGAAACGCGAGACAGTGACGATCCGGAAAGTGTACATCTTGGGGTCTGGCCAGCACACGCTGAAATTTCCACACACGATACTCGCAGGTTAGAAGACATGGCGCAGGTGCGACACATTGTTTCTCTTGCGCTTGAAATGCGAGAAAAAGCAGGAATAAAAATTCGCCAACCACTGCAGACACTGACGGTGAGCAGTATGCAATTGACAAAGGAGTATCTCGCGTTAGTCAAAGACGAAGTAAATGTAAAAGAAGTTGTTGTTGATTCTGCGCTTGCTCAGGGAGAGGTTATGTTAGACACAGTGCTGACCCCAATTCTTAAAGAAGAGGGTTTTATCCGGGATGTGGTGCGTGTCATACAGGATGCAAGAAAAAAAGCGCGCCTGAGTCCACACAACACGGCTTTCTTGTCAATTGGTGTTTCGGGTGGTGCGCGGGCTATAATCGAGCAGCATCTACAAGAGCTCGAATCTCTCACTCGAATGAAAAAGATTACTGTTGGGGGTGTGGGTATGGATGCAGTTTCTGTTGGGGAGCATACTATATCAATCGTGATTCATGTCTGATGAAAAAGTACATATAACGGCCGAGCGGCCGCTTGTCATTATTATGCAAGGCGGCGCCATGCTTGCCGCGTTTGGCGCGGGAGTGTTATACGAATTGGCGGAGCGCGGAATATTTCCACACACGATCGCATCTGCTTCTGCCGGTATTCCGACAGCCGCATACTATGCGGCTCGTCAGCATGAAGATATGCGCGCGGTGTGGACCAAGGATCTTAGGGGAAATTTTGTAAACGTTTTCAACCTATTATTCGGGAAGCCAATTTTTAACATACAACATGTGCTTCATGAAGTGTTAAGGAAACGCAATCCTCTGTCTGTTGAATCTCTCGCGCGTAGCCAAACACGGCTCGTTATCCCTCTCTATAATTACCAAAAGGGCGGGACTGAGCTTCGTACCAACAAGGATGAAAATTTTTTGGAGCACGTATGGTCGCTTTTGCACGTGTCTCTTATTGTGCACCCAGAGCACATTTTGTATGGTACGCCATTTGAACAATACATTGATGGTGCGCTTGACCCATTCGCCCTATATAAAGAGGATTTCTTCCCCGATAACGCGCGTGTGCTTGTCATCTGGAACGAATCGAAATTTGGTATGCACCCACTCAAGTACATTGGGCAAAAACTGTTCATATGGTTGCAATTACGTGGTGCTCCAGAGGGCATGGTACGCGCGCTATACAAGAGGGACACTATGATTTCTGAGGGGGTGAAGGCGTATGAAGAATTTTGCATACGCAGGAAACCGATTGTTGTTCAACCAAACTCTTCGTCACTCTCAGAGCTTTTTACACTTTTGAGTAACGGCGGTCCCGCTCTTGAGGGTCTTTTTGAACACGGGAGAAGTAAGGGGCGTGCTGTTGCGGAGGATCTTCTCTAAGGGTTATGTACGCGAAACACAACACGGAGGCTATTGTTCTCGGAAGTCGGTCGTTACAGGAGGCGGATGGAATGTACCAACTGTATACGCGTATGTTTGGCATGGTGCACGCGCGCGCGGTATCTGTAAGAGAGGAGCGTTCACGTCTGCGCTATTCCTTACCACACTACGCTCGAGCCGAAGTTTCTCTTGTTCGAGGTAAGGCAGGATGGAGGATTGCCGGATGTACCCCCGTGTCTTCACTCAAGGGTGCACAGATGGAAGTGTTCGCGCGCGTGGCGCGTCTTGTGGAGAGGTTGGTGAGGGGAGAAGAACACAATGAATACCTGTTTCATTCACTTGCCGAGGCACACACGCGTCTGTTAGAAAAAGACGTGCGTACGGAAACGGTAGAGCTTGTGTGTGCCGCTCGGGTTCTTTTCGCACTCGGGTACATAGCGGCTCCCTCGCTCAACACATCACTGTTTTCGCACACGGCGTATGATGTTGCACACCTTGAGGAGGCGGACGTGTTTCGTGAAGAAATTCTTGTTTCAATTAACAGGGCAATTGTGGAAGCACAATTGTAGTCGAGCTCTGGTGCCACATACATACGGGGGGTATCCTCATATTTTGCTATACTAGAGCGATGGATTCTGAAGGGCACACTCCTGATCATGAGCAGGAAAAAATAGAACAACTGCGACGGGTGATGTATTCTCGTTCGTTGTCCGAGAATTTAAAAGATCGCGAACGCAGGTCTATGCACGACACGCAACCTGTTGTTGGAAGGGACTGGACGCGTGAAGAGCCAGCTCCCGCGCAGACACTCGTGGCTCCCCTCGCTATCGCACTTTCACGTTCGATTGTCTGGTGGGTTTTGGCAGGAGCAGTTGTTTTTTTTATTGGTGCGGGAGGTTTTTTTCTTTACTACTTTACGTTTGGTGGTGGCGCGCTCCCGGCTTCTCCGGGGAATGTTGTCATAGATGTTTCTGGGCCTCTGAATGTCGCGGGGGGGGAACCCGTCAATTTACAAATTACGGTCACGAATAAAAATCAAGTATCTCTTGAGTTGGCTGACCTTCTTATTACGTACCCGCGAGGAACACGATCTCCAACAAATTCTGCGGTAGAACTTTCTAACCAGCGCATTTCCTTTGGTTCAATTGAGCCGGGTGGCAGACGGCAAGGTACAGTGCCCGCAATTTTTGCTGGAGCAGAAGGAGAAGATGCACGTGTTTTGGTTGAACTTGAGTACCGCCTTGAAGGATCAAGTGCCATCTTTGTTTCTTCTTCCGATTATTCTCTGACGTTTGCCTCTTCCCCACTGTCTATTTCTGTACACGGCAACAGCGAAACTATTGCTGGACAGGCAACGGCCCTTACGGTTGATGTGGTGTCGAGCGCGGAAACGGATATTGCGCGGGCGCTTCTGACCGTATCGTACCCGTTTGGTTTTTCGTTCAGTTCTTCTAATCCACAACAAGCGCGTTCTGGTGTGTGGGAACTCGGGGATTTTGAGCCCGGTGAGAAAAAGACAATCGTGTTGCGGGGTGTTTTGTCAGGGGAATCAGGTGACGAACGGGTGTTTCGCTTTTCGGCAGGTACGCCAGGCGCCACGGAACACACGATTGAAACCGTGTTTGACGAAGTTGCACATCGCATGACAGTGTCCAAGCCATTTCTCTCACTTACCATTGCGGTGAATGGCACCTCCGGAGGAAACGTTGTGGTTTCACCGGGAGAAAACGTTACCGCTTCTATTGCATATCAAAATAATTTGTCTGTGACCGTTACTGACGCGGTCATTGTGGCGCGTTTGGCCGGGCTTCCTGTAGAAGGTTCTGACGTTTTGTCTCTCGATGGATTTTATCGTTCGTCCGATGGAGCTGTACTGTGGGATAAAAACACAACAAAGGGAGTACTCGCATCGATTCCTGCCGGCGCGCGCGGTTTTGTTAGTTTTAGTTTCCGTATTCCGGGGAGTAGCGAGTTGCTTGGTATACAAGACCCTCGTTTGACTATAACAACGAACGCGTCGGGGAAGCGTTTATCGGAGTCCGGAGTACCCGAGAACTTACAGGCAAATGCAACGCAGTCGGTGCGTGTCGCAAGTGACTTGGTGATTGCGGCGGAGGGATTGTATTACTCAAGCCCGTTCGGAAGTGTGGGTCCTATGCCACCATCTGCGAACAAAGAAACAACGTATGCCATCGTATTTACGCTAACGAACACTACTAATCGTGTTGAGGGCGCGGTCTTATCTGCCACACTGCCGCCGTATGTGCGTTGGGTTGGGGTATATAGTCCTCCTTCTGAACAGGTTACCTTTAACGCGCAAGATGGTGTCATTACATGGAATGTTGGTGACATAGAGACGCAGGTCGGGGTTGGGGGCACAGTACCTCGGCAAGCTGCGGTTTCTATAGGATTTACGCCATCAACGAGCCAAATTGGCCAGCAGCCAATTCTCTTACAGGACATACAATTGCGCGGAGTTGATGCCGCAACTGGCAAAACAGTTACCCATAAAGCGCCGGACATAACCACAAACATAGTAGGAGATCCTGCCTTTTCACCCGTGAATGCCACCGTGGTACGCTAATCACACGTAGATATGAGTGATGTAACGATGGATCCCGTTAGAAATCGCGGACGCAGTAGAACGATTGGTGTATGTATACTATAAAGTGGTATGGTAAAAAAAAATACAATAAAAAACGAAGATGGTCCGCGTCCTATTTCTAACGGGATGGAAAAAATAGTGTCGCTGTGCAAGAGGCGCGGATTTATATTTCAAGGTTCAGAAATATATGGAGGGCTTGCTGGTACGTGGGACTACGGGCATTTAGGGCTTGCGTTGAAGAAAAATATTGAGCGCTCGTGGTGGAATATGTTTGTCGATGCGAGGGACGATATGTATGGCGTGGACTCGTCGATACTTATGAATTCTGCCGTGTGGGAGGCAAGCGGACACATAGCAGGATTTTCTGATCCACTTGTCGCATGCAAGAAGTGCAAGAAAAGGTTTCGAGCCGACCATATCGAGGGCGCACGGTGTCCGGAGTGCGGGGGGGACTTGGGTGAAGCCAAGCAGTTCAATATGATGTTCCAAACGCACGTCGGGTCTGTTGCGGGTGAAGATACGATATATTTACGGCCCGAAACGGCGCAGGGAATGTTTGTAAATTTTAAAAATATCATCGACGCGCATCACCCGAAACTGCCATTCGGCATTGCGCAGATAGGGAGGGCATTCAGAAACGAGATTGCGCCGCGTGATTTTATTTTTCGCGTCCGCGAACTTGAAATTATGGAGCTCGAATATTTTGTTCGAGGGGGTGAGTGGGAAAAGTATTTTGAGTATTGGTTAGAGTCCATGCGAGAGTGGTTTCGGGTACTTGGCTTTGGGGCGGACGACATCAAAGAAGTTGAGATCGGGGGAAGTGACCTTGCGCACTATTCAAAACGTACAGTCGATTTTCACTTCCGCTATCCGCATAAGTTCGATGAGATCGGCGGGCTCGCGTATCGCACGGATTACGACTTGAAAAATCATACAGAAAAAAGCGGCGTTGACCTTTCATACCTCGATCCGCTCGATAATAAGAAATTTGTTCCGCATGTGTTGGAGCCAACGTTTGGGCTCGGTCGCCACGTGCTCGCGGTATTGGTGAAAGCATATACGGAAGATGAGTTGGGGGGAGAAAAAAGAATTGTACTGAAGTTTCCGAAGAATCTAGCGCCCATCAGGGTTGCTGTGTTTCCTCTTGTAAAAAACAAACCAGAATTGGTGGACCGTGCGCGTGGCATATATGAGAACCTCAAGAAAAGTATTCCCCAGACAGTGTGGGATGATAACGGCAACATTGGGAAACGGTATCGCAGGCAGGATGAAATTGGAACTCCGTACTGTGTCACCGTTGATTACCAGACGCTTGAGGACAACTCCGTTACGATTCGTGACCGTGATTTGGGCGGACAGAGACGCGTCGCAGTGGACGCTATTGCCTCATCCGTCTCCTAGCGAGATGTTGGATTTTTGTTAGAATGAGTGGCAATGCACATCTCGATTACAACGGGAACTATTGTGCGAACTGTCATACTCCTTGGAATTGTGTGGATGTTATATTTTTTGCGTGATCTTGTGCTCGTGGTATTGGCGGCAGTAGTGTTCGCCTCAGCAATAGAGCCATCTATTGTCGCTTTCGCTCGGTTTCGTATTCCGCGCCTCATCGGTGTCATTCTTATATACATTATCGTCATCGGGTTAGTCGCGGGTGTTTTTTACGCGTTTATACCATCAGTTCTTCAGGATCTAACAGAATTTACGGCGTCTTTTCCGACGTATCTCGAAGTGTTCAACAAAGTTGTTGGATTTGAAGAATATACAGGCGCCTTGGGGCTTCCGGCTCCGACTCATCTTGACCCCGCGACAATTGTGACGCAGTTACGTGAGCGCCTGAATTTGGGCATGTTTGATAACGCATTCAGTGCCATTTCTGGCATATTCGGCGGTGTTCTGTCTCTTGTACTTATTGTTGTTCTCTCGTTTTATTTCGCAGTTGTAGAAACCGGAGTTGCTGACTTTTTGCGTATTGTTTCTCCACAGCAATACCAGTCGTACATACTGGATTTGTGGAAGCGTTCTCAAAGAAAAATAGGGTTGTGGATGCAGGGGCAACTGTTGCTCGGTGTCGTTATTGCGGTTCTTGTGTATCTCGGGCTGACTGTTCTTGGTATACCGCACGCACTTCTTTTGGCAGTGTTCGCGGGCATGTTTGAATTACTTCCAGTATTTGGGCCAATTCTTTCCTCGGTGCCGGCGATTCTCATTGGGTTTGTTGATGGTGGATTTACGCTCGGCATTCTTGTCATTGCGTTTTACGTTATTTTGCAACAATTTGAAAATCACCTGATATATCCGCTTGTCGTGACGAAAGTTGTTGGTGTTCCGCCGCTCCTTGTTGTGCTCGCACTCATCATTGGAGCCCAGCTCGCCGGATTTCTCGGAATCTTACTCTCAATTCCTGTCGCCGCGGCTATTCAGGAGCTTGTTGCGGACATCCAGAATCGTCGAGTGGGGATTTCTGTTTCGCAACACAACGTTTCATGAAGCGGGCATACTTTCTCACCACCACACTTCCGTATGTAAACGCCGACCCCCATGTCGGTTTTGCGCTTGAAATGGTGCAGGCGGACGTGCTCGCTCGCTACCACCACTCCTTGGGGGAGGAGGTTTTTTTCAATACAGGGACTGACGAGCATGGATTAAAGATTTACCAAAAGGCAATTCAAGAGGGGAAAGATCCACAAGCATACACGGACGAGTACGCGGAGAAATTCAGAATGCTCAAGGAAAAGCTGAACCTGTACCCTGAGTTACATTTTATTCGTACCACTGACCCTCACCACAAAAAAGCTGCGCAGGAATTTTGGAGGCGCTGCAAAGCGAATGGAGATATAGAGAAAAAATTCTACAAAACAAAGTATTGTGTCGGGTGTGAGCTTGAAAAAACTGACTCCGAACTGGTTGATGGGAAGTGTCCCACACACCCCAACCTCACTATAGAGATTCGTGAGGAAGAAAATTATTTTTTCAAGTTTTTCAAATATCAAAAACCACTCCTTGAGTTGTATACGAACAATCCCGATTTTGTAGTTCCTGCCTCTCGTTTTAACGAAATAAAAACACTTGTTGAGTCAGGTCTCTCGGATTTTTCCATCTCTCGGCTTAAAGCAAAAATGCCCTGGGGAGTGAGTGTGCCAGACGACCCAGACCATGTCATGTATGTGTGGTTTGATGCCCTCATAAATTACATTTCCACACTTGGTTGGCCAGAAGACATGGCACAGTTCGAGAAGTTTTGGGGTACCAAAGAATCTCCGCAGGCGATTCAATTGGGTGGCAAGGACCAAATTCGCCAGCAATCCGCTATGTGGCAGGCGATGTTGCTGTCCGCAGGATTGCCACCCTCGAAACAGATTTTTATCCACGGTTTTATCACAGGCAACGGGCAGAAGATGTCCAAATCGCTCGGCAATGTGATTGATCCATACGCGATTGTGGACGAGTATGGAACAGACGCCCTGCGCTACTTTCTCTTGCGGCACATACATCCGTTCGAGGACTCTGATTTTACGATGGAGAAATTTAAAGAAGCGTACAATGCTGATTTGGTAAATGGATTGGGGAATTTAGTCGCGCGCGTGATGCAAATGGCAAGCCAATATCTTGATGCACCTATCGATATGTCAGATCGGAGGAAGCCAATGTCTAAAGGCGGATGGATAGAGAAATTCAAATTTAATGATGCGATAGTTGCTTTGTGGAGTAACATGACCATTATTGATGAGCTTATTCAGAATGAAAAACCATTTGAGGTTGTAAAGACAGATAAAGAGAAAGCCAAGTTACGCGTAACTTATTATGTGAAAGAGCTTTCAAGGATTGCGGAAACTCTTCAAGTTTTCATGCCCGAGACCGCACAAAAGATTCAAGAGGCAATACAAAAAAACAAAAAACCCATGAATCTTTTCCCGCGTAAAGAGTAGTATGGATTTTAGATACTTTGATGCGCATACGCATCCGCATTTCACTGCCTTTGATGGCGACCGGGAGGATGTTATTGGGCGCGCGCGTGAGCTTGGTATCGGAATTAACCTCGTCGGGACCCAAAAAGACACTTCGGAACACGCGGTACGCCTTGCAGAAAAACACGAACACGCATATGCAAGTGTCGGGCTTCACCCAATTCATACAGGAAAGTCGTACCATGACAAAAAAGAGCTGGGGGATGATGGAACCCCAAAAGGATTCACGTCGCGTGGCGAGAAGTTCGGTATATCGAACTACGAGGCGCTCGCGCGGTCGCCCAAAGTTATCGCGATAGGGGAATGCGGGCTGGATTACTACCGGTGCGACGAAAGTACGAAGGGGGTTCAAGTGGAAGCGTTTGAGGGGCAGATAGAGCTTGCAAACAAAATAAAAAAACCCCTTATGTTGCACATCAGGAACGCGTACAAAGATGCATACGATATTGTGAAAGCGCATGCGAAAGTGCTAGGGAATGTCCACTTTTTTGCGGGGACGTGGGAAGAAGCAAAACTATTTTTAGACCTTGGCTACACGTTATCTTTTACCGGAGTTATAACCTTTACTCACGACTATGATGAGGTGGTGAGGAACATGCCCCTTGATTCCATTCTTTCAGAAACAGATGCCCCATACGTTTCCCCCGTGCCACACAGGGGAAAAAGGAATGAGCCGGCGAATGTTGTGGAGGTGGTGAAGGCGATAGCTCGCATTCGGAATATTTCTGAAGAAGTGGTTCAACAAAGTATTTTAGAAAACACGAAACGGTTATTTGCTTTGTGAGAGGCGGGCGTGATACGCTCGTGGTGTGTCTAGAGGCTCAATAAAAGCATACGAAAGTATCGCATTCAGGGCGTTGTCGCTTCGTGAACAGACGCTTATTCTGCGCGCGCGAAGCGTGAAGAAAAACGCGCAGGCACCTTATTCTGGGTATCGCGTTGGAGCTGCAGTTACTTCCAAACGCTCACACATAGTGGTCGGATGTAATGTGGAACGTGTGACTCACACCCAGACGACGCACGCGGAACAAGCCGCGATAGATGCACTCGTTGCACACGAGGGACCGATAAAGATTTCTGCTATTGCCATTTCATGTACACCACAATCAAAATCAAAACAAAAAGTCCCAGCGTGGCCGTGTGGTCACTGCCTCCAGATTATATGGGAAAATTGTGACGGTGATTCCAGTGTGCGGATACTGACTGATATCGGAGACAGGACGGTTGCCATCACAACCATAGGAGTTTTGCTTCCGATGCCATTTAGCCCACGCCGATTTCTTACATAGTGCCACAGGCAGTGTGTTGTGTACATTGTGATCGGTGGGCGTGTTCAGTATTCTAGAGTGTAGTTGATTCAGATTCAAAAGGAGAACTCTCGTGGCGGTTATTGTGTTTGATGCCGACGACACATTATGGCAAAACGAATGGCAGTACTCACGAGCGCAAGCGGAATTCTTTGCGTATCTGTACAAAGTTTTCGGGCACTATATGCCGAATCTGCACTATGTGAAGGATGTGTACTTTAGGCTCGATGGCGAATGTTTCAAAACCTGGGGTATCAAAAGGGGGCGGGTCGCACACTCCATGCTTCTGTGTTACGGAGAGGTTTCAAAATGGGTAGCGTGGAGATTTGGTCACACATTTCGGGATTCGGAAATCAGGAAACACCATCGTGTAATCAAAAAAATCGGGGACACTCCGTTCGACTTTAGCAAGTTACAGTGGAGGCGCGACGCGCTTCCTACCCTTCTAGAACTTAAGGAAAAGGGGCACATACTGTGTCTATTGTCGAGCTATGACGAGGAGTGGTTTGCTGAACGTGTGCGGTATATGGACGCGGGCCGCTTCTTTGATAAGCGGTATATACGCTCGACAAATTTCAAGAAAACAAAGCAGGACTTTATTGCGGTCAGCGAGTGGACTCCAGAGATGAACGAAACGTACGCGTGGTACGCAGTTGGCAACAGTGCAAGCGATATTATGCCAGCACTTGAGATTTCAGAAAAATGGAAAGGATTCTATATGCCACACGGCTCCACTTCAAAATATTTGGAACATGGGAAAGAACCGAACAATTATCCGGAGCCCCTTTGTCACTTCATGCCACCTTCGATAGATGACCCGAGAGTAACAACCGTACATACGTTGCACGAAATTTTGAGAGTGCTCCACCGTAACTATGGTTACTGTGAGTGATGTGTGAGACTCGCTGTGGGAGCGGGTCTCTTTTTTTCTATATGATTTTCTATAACAGACAGAACTTCCGTCTGGTACTTCGGGTCAAGAGTAATATCGTGAGTAACATTGTCGGTTGGTATGGTAATGATGTGAATTGTGGACGAGTGCTGTTGAATCCAATCGCTCTGAAGTTTTTGCAATAGTTGGAGGTATGTTCGGTCTATTGTTTTTTCAAAATTTCGCGCGCGCTGACGAATTCTTTTTTCGAGTGTGTCGAGTGGAGCGTCTAAGTGGATGATAAGGTCTGGTTTCAAGAGTTTCGGAAGGTATGCTTGGAGTAGCGAGAGGTATTCGTCATACTCAGCGTTCGTCATGTACCCGAGAAACTTTTGCGCGCGCGCGTACGAAAAGCTGTCTTGGTAGATTGGGGTGTCTTGCACTACCGATGTGTGCTGGAGGAGCCGCTCTGTCTCCTGAAGTTGAGCAACTTTTTCTATAAGATAAAACACCTGCGATTTAAATGCCCATCGGTGGGGTTCTTGATAATATTTTGCAAGGTATGGATTTTGGTCAACCTTTTCCTGCATCAGGTGGAACCCGAATTTTTTTGCAAGGATACGACAAAATGTTGTTTTTCCAGATCCCATAACGCCGGATACTGAAATATAGACGTTGTCTTTGCCTGCATTCATACAAGTAGATAATGATAGTATTGTTACACACGTTTACAGTCAAAAAGTAAGCTCTTTCTGTGGATTGGTTTGGAATGCTGGGCTCAAAGTCGCGGATGGATTGCGCTCGTATTTTCAATGTGGTACAGTAGCCCGCGATGACCGATGATACACACAAAGACACACTTCAGGTATACGAGGTAGGGTACCACCTTGTTCCCACTCTCAAGGAGGAGGAGTTGGATGGTGCCGTGGGTGGAGTGCGTTCTTGCATAGAAAAAATGGGTGGCTCCTTTATTGCCGAGGGGGCTCCAGCATTGACGAAACTTACGTACTCAATGTCGTCTACGAGCAACGGGAAACGCATTTTGTACGATCGGGGATACTTTGGGTGGATTAAATTTGAGACACTCCCTGAAAAAGCCCGAACTCTTGGGGGCGAGTTACAGAAATGTGCGAGCGTTATCCGCACCTCTGTGTATAAGACAGTTCGGGAAGATACGCGAGCAAAGATCAAAATGCCTTTGCGTGAAATAAGACGTACAGATACTCTCAAGGTGTCGCCGAGAACTGAAGTGTCTGCCGCGACTCCAGTATCTGAAGAAGAGCTCGAGAAAGTGATTCAGGGTATCACCGCAGAGTAGTTTGGTGTTTGCTTTTTTATCACGACACTATAAGCTGGCCGTATACGACACAACTATGTATTTAAACAAAGCATTCATTTTTGGGAATCTTACACGAGACCCAGAGCTTCGTGCACTTCCGTCTGGCATGAACGTCGCGACGTTTGGTGTTGCGACGAACCGTGTGTTTCGGGATAGAGAAGGAAAAAAACAAGAACAAGCAGACTTTCACAACATTGTTGTATTTGGACGGCAGGCAGACGTTGTTTCTCAGTACTTAAAGAAAGGTGGCTCTGTATTTATTGAAGGCAGGATTCAGACAAGAAGTTGGGAGAAGGATGGAGAAAAAAAGTATCGTACGGAAATTGTTGCTGACCGCGTGCAATTTGGACCACGACCAAGCGGTGGCGTAGGTGGAGGCGGCGCAGGGGGTGGTGGGCGAAGATCAACGGGTGCCGATGAGCCAGAGCAGGCTCCAGCAAGCTCCGGCATTGACTATCCAAAAGACGATATTAATCCAGACGATATTCCGTTTTAGAAAACTATGGCAAATATTTTGACACAGAATGACATACGGTATGTTGACTACAAAGATGTAGATTTACTGAAACAGTTTGTTAATCCGCATGGGCGGATCATGGGTCGTAAGCGCACGGGCCTAACCTCCAAACAGCAGCGGGTGGTTGAGTCTGCCATCAAGCGTGCTCGACTCATGGGCTTGCTTCCGTACGTTCAAAAATAGTGCGGGTTTTAGGGTAGGGTACACCCCCACACCAACGATGCTGTAATTGCGTGTGTGTGTTTGTTCTCTAGTTTGGTATCGACCATATATCAAAATACGGACAGAGTATGGGCGGGGTGTGCAATTGAAACACCACGGCACCATTAGTGTGGGGGTATACTGTTTAGTAATGGCGCATAGCATACACGGTACTCACAAACACGCGGTATCTTTTTCCCGGACGCTCGAATACGCCGTGTTTCTTGGTAGTATTGTTGTGGCGGTGATTCTCGTGCGCTCCGGAGTTATTGTGTATGCCATTTCAATCACGGATGCGGCGGGAGAGGCAGGAAGCTTTTTGTCCGGCATGTTGTATACATCTTTTTTAACGTCAGCTCCCGCGGCAGTCGCGCTGGTTAGTCTGGGGGCACACGTTGCGGTGTGGAAGATAGCTCTGATCGGCGCTCTCGGAGTTGTGTGCGGGGATTTAATTCTCTTCCGTTTTATACGGAGCAGATTGGCACAGGACGTCGTGGACACACTGGTGGGAGTGCGGGTTCGGAAGTTCGGGAGAATACTGAGCCGTAGGCCCTTTTCGTGGATTGTTCCGGCGCTTGGGGCCGTGGTCCTGGCGTCTCCCTTGCCGGATGAGCTTGGACTTTTGATGATCGGCGCGTCGAAACTTTCTCAATACTACTTCGTGTCCCTCGTATATACAGTAAACGTTATCGGCATTTTTCTTTTGGTTACTACCGCGCAGGCGTTTTAATTTTTTAGATGCGTGTTATGTTGCCGATATCACCCATACAAAATTTCAATCGAACTGTGGATGGCGTGGTTTGGGAGCCTGGGCGCATCTTACACTAAGCTCTCTCGACGTATTCCCCTGTTTCAGTATTGATGCGGATGGTGTCTCCTTCGTTTATGAACATAGGAACGAGGATGGTAGCTCCAGTTTCTAACGTTACAATCTTTGTTCCGCCCTGTACTGTGTTGCCGCGCACGGCAGGAGGGGCGTCAAGTACCTTGAGGTCCACTTTAATCGGGGTGCGTACCTGTATGGGAGCACCATCAAACCACACGACATCAATTTCTGTTCCGCTTTTTAAAAAGCGGCCAGCATCTCCGATTGCTCGTTCATCTATACAGAAACGTTTTGATTTGTCAGTACTTTCATGAAACCACCATTCATTCTTTTTGTTGTACACAAAAACCGCTTGGCGTGATTCGATGTCTGCCTCCTCAACTTTGTCTGCCTGGTGAAATGTATATTCGGTGACAGAGCCAGTTTTTAAGTTGCGCAGTTTTGTTTTGTTTACCGGCTTGCGCTGCTGCATGCGGAATACGTGATGGGTGAGCACCTCATACGGCTCACCATCGATTAGAATTATCCTCTTCGGTGTAACATCGTTATATGCCAGCATAGTTTTACGCGAGCTTTGTTTTTATTTCTTTAAGAAGAGTGTTCGTGATTGGTGTATTCTCTTGCAAGAATGTACGGGCGGCGTCATACCCACGACCGAGTGAATGTTCTCCGTATGTATATGATCCACTACTCGACTTTTCTACAAGTCCGTATTTTTCACCAAGGGCGAGAAGCTCTCCTTCGCGGGAGATACCTTCTCCGTAGAGCATATCGAATTCAACTTGTCTGAATGGTGCGGCAATTTTATTCTTTACAATTTTCACACGGTGTCGCCCGCCCATAGTTTCATCTCCTTTTTTTATTTGCGCGATACGACGGATGTCGATGCGCACGGAAGTGTAAAACTTGAGCGCCTTGCCCCCAGGTGTCGTTTCCGGATTACCAAACATGACACCGATTTGCATTCGTATCTGATTTATGAAAATGACTATTGTTTTTGATTTTGCGACAATCGCGGTTAGTTTTCTGAGTGCCTGCGACATGAGTCGCGCTTGCTTACCGATGTGTTGCGCGCCCATATCTCCCTCGATCTCGTCTTTTGGCGTGAGTGCCGCGACCGAGTCAATGACGATAACATCTATCTTTCCGCTTCGGACGAGGGACTCTACAATTTCAAGCGCCTGCTCTCCTGTGTCCGGTTGAGACACGAGGAGGTCTTCTATTTTTACGCCAACTTTTTTTGCATACTCTGGGTCGAGTGCGTGCTCGGCGTCAATGAATGCGCAGATGCCGTTCTTTTTTTGTGCCTCTGCGATTATGTGGAGGCAGAGTGTTGTTTTTCCTGATGATTCTGGACCGAATACTTCGATAATGCGTCCACGTGGCATACCACCGATTCCGAGTGCCCAGTCGACTCCGATTGAGCCAGTGGGGATGGCGTTTACATCTACTTTTGGCGCATCTCCCAGCTTCATGATCGCCTCGTCGCCGAATTTTGTTTTTATGTCTGATAGTGCGCGGTCAAGTTCTTTGTGCGACGTTGGGGGTGGTGCGTTTTTTATTTTTTTAGATGTACTCATAGATATGGTTTTTGAAAGTATATACACGGGTGGGGGTGGCTGAAAAGGGGAGTGTGTGTTCTGTTGTTTTTCTTTGAGGCACCCCTCATTGTTCTTGTTGTTCTTGCGCTGGTGTAATCGTAAGGGGTTCGTACATAATCTCAATAACTTTTTTGTCAGTGTCACCATAGGTGTCTTTTGCTTCAAGCACCAAGCGGTTGTATCCGGGGATGAGCACGTACGGCTCCTCGAATAATCCTTGCTCTGTGACCGCAACCACACTTCCATTAAGGCGCATTTCAACAATACGTTCTGCCGTTCCGCGCAGGGTAATAAACGGATCATGCACCAAGGGGGTGTCTGTGGGGATGGTTATTTTTGGGCCATACAGAATTCCCCGTGCCTCAAAGTATCCGTATCCGACAAGCAGTACAAAAAATAATGCGAGAATTACATTTGATATGTGGCTGTGGTATGGCAACATGAAAGTACTACAGGTCTTTCTGGTCGGGTTCGTCTGATGTTTCCTCGGTGTCGATTAGGGTTTCTGGGGTAGTTATTCCGATAACTTCTCGAGGCTTCGCACCGCTCCCCGGACCTATGACACCGCGTTCTTCTAGGAGGTCAATGAGTCGCGCGGCGCGTGAATAGCCCACGCGAAGTTTTCTTTGTAGGTACGACGTCGATGCTTTGCCAGCCTCAATGACGGATATTTTCGCCTCTTCGTATAGGTCATCCTCATCTTCCCCATCGTTCGATATTCCAATTATGGTTTCTCCTGTCTGCGACGCAAAATCCAACTCCATCGCGACCGTGTCTTTGTTGGCGTTCGCAATTGCTGCGACGACTCTCTTCACTTCATTCTCTGAAATAAATGGAGCTTGCAGGCGGCGAGGTTTTGACATTTCAGGAGAGAGAAACAGAAGATCACCCGCACCAAGAAGTTCTTCTGCGCCACCCATGTCTAAAATAGTGCGCGAGTCTATATTGGAGGCGACTTGGAACGCGGCGCGCGCCGGAATATTCGCTTTAATGAGGCCGGTGATTACTTTTACGGACGGACGCTGGGTAGAGAGTATAAGGTGAATGCCTACGGCCCGACTCATTTGGGCAAGGCGAACGATTCCGGCTTCAAGTTCTCGCGGATACATCGACATAATATCTGCGAGTTCATCAATAACGACTACAATGTAAGGCATTGCTTCCGGTAACCGTGTACCTTCCTCTGCCTGGGCAAGCGCAGGGGCAACGACATTTTCGTGATATGAAGCGATGTCTCGAACGGACTCTGCTTCAAGAATGTTGTACCTACGTTCCATTTCTTTCGCGAGCCACTTCATTGCAAGAATAGTTTTTTTCGCGTCTGTGATGACGGGGGTAAGGAGGTGGGGGATAGAGTTATACATAGTTAGTTCAACTCGTTTTGGGTCAACTAAAATGAGTCGCAATCTTTGTGGAGAACAGCGGTAGAGAAGAGAAACGATAAAACTGTGTATTGAAACAGATTTTCCAGCTCCCGTTGTACCGGCGACAAGCAAGTGCGGCATGCGCGCGAGATCCGCGAAGTGCGGCTGGCCTGTGATACTCCTGCCGAGTGCTATCATGAGCGGTTTCTCGCTTTGCGCGAATGTTGGGTCCCCCAGCATGGGAGCGAGTCCGAGCGTTGTTCGTGAAATGTTCGGAACTTCCATGCCAACGAGCGATTTGCCGGGAATCGGTGCTTCAATGCGTACCGGGGAGGCCGCGAGCGCGAGCTCGAGGTTACTTTGGAGAGCTACAATTTTTGCGAGTCGCACGCCTTCTGCCGGTTTCATCGCATAGCGTGTGACGGTGGGGCCGATAGACGCCTCGTCCATTTCTACCTGAATACCGAAATTTTGCAGCGTGCGTTTTATGAGGTTCATATTCGCCTTCACATCCCCGACTTCAGGCTTCCCTTTGTTTTTTCCGAGAAGGGAAATTGGGGGGGGTGTGTATGAGTCATCTGTTGCGAGAAGAATAGGGAAGCCGTGCGCGTAGTCCTGATTTTCAAACGTGCGAGTGACAGGCTCTTTTTCAAATTCCGTTTTTTTCTCTGCATGTTCAAGCGGCTGTTCTTCCTCGCGGTCTCGTTCATCTCTCTCTGTTTCAGTCTCTGTTTCCGGAAGAGTGGTTATGGGAACATCTTCGCTCGCGTCTTCTTCCGTTTCTCCATCGCTCCGAGAGCGCATACGTTCGTACAAAGAAGCAGCAACGGACGCAAGGTGGATGTCGAACGCAACAACGAGGGAGATGATGGTGAATGCTCCGAGAAATATGAGCGCGGCAACGGTATCCACCGCGGAGACAAGTGGATTCGAAACCATTGTTCCCAGAAGTCCTCCTCCGCCAGGAAATGCGAGATTTATAATACCGAGCGCAGAGAACAGGAAAACAGAGATACTTCCCATCTGTACAACCCCGAAATGTTTTTCAAACGATCGAATAATAATGATAGAAAGCATGAAAAGTGACAGGGGAAGGAGGGAGTATCCGATTCCAAGTATTGTGGTAAGTGTCTTGTGTAGGTATTCTCCGACAACTCCGGCGCTTCCTAACGAGGCAAGGACGAGAACCCCCGCAAGGGCCATAAGAAGGATCGCAAGAGAACCACGCAGGGCGCCAGAGCTTACGTGTGAACGACCCTCCTCCTCATTTTTTCTTTCTTTTTTGCTACGCTCTCCTTTTCTCATTCTGCAATGATAGCACGATGAGATTAGACGTCTCATTTTAATATATAAGTAGATTTCATGTCCAAGACAGAACACACCGGCTCGATTCCAATATCCACAGATTTGAACACACAAAGCACTTGCGTGATGCATCGTCCTTTATATAATGAACCAATTGATTTTATAAAAATACATGTAAAGGACAACTGTATATAAGATGAGATTTGTATGAGCGATATAAAGGACACACAAAAGACAAATGCATTATCGAGCTTTTTGGATGTCCAATTGATTAAAACTAGCCCATTTCTAAACAACACATCAGGAGAGCGGGCATATGTGAGGGCCGAACGCATAGTTGCGGCCATATTTTTATTAACGAACCACTTCAACTACACAGATCAAATACGCGAATCACTGAGGGGAAAAGGCATGGGGCTTCTATCTTCCATTCTCGGACTACGTTCTGGATTGCGTTCTTCTGGAGCAGACCTCGTTCAGTCTGTGCAAGCGACGGTCAGGGAGTTGATTTCTCTTATGCGGATGTCTGCGGTTGCTGGATACATATCAACTCAAAATGCGAGTGAGGTTATTCAGGCGCTTGATGACCTTGGGTCTCTTCTTGTTGCGTCACAACGGTCAGATCTTTCAGAGTCCGTTGTTTTGAGGCGCGAAGATCTCATACCGAAAATTCCAGAAATAAATCAACCTTTACAACAAAAGGAGCGCGTCAATGCTATTGAAGGACAGGAAAAGATAATTTCACCGATACAGACCGCAGAAACAAAAACAGAGATTTTATTACAAAATAAAGAAAAGGACTTACAAAAGACAGAAAGCAAAATTTCTTATAGGACGCAGTCAACAAAAGCCCGCTCACAAGAAGTGATGGAAATACTTAAGCTTAACGGGAGGTTGGGTATAAAGGACATATATTCAAACATGCCGGAGTGCAGTGAAAAAATGATTCAGCGCGAACTGGCACTTCTTGTTTCTAAAGGACAGGTAAAAAAATTTGGTGCAAAAAGGTGGAGTCTATATGAACTTGTTAAATAGTAGTTTTTTTAATGCCTAACTCTGAAGGTGTTTTTCTTCTTCGTACTTCGCTGATCAGGTTTGTTTTTTTTATCTATATTCTGGAACTTATACAAGGAAAGATGATTTTCCTTGATTTTTAGGAGGTTTTACATAGCAAAACAGTAATAGATTTGTGTCTAGTGGATATCTATTGACCTTATAACCCGAAACGTGTATTCTTGCCCTGTGGAAGTATCTGCGAAACGGTAGGCAAAAGCGCCTTTTTGGCGCTGTTACTGTTGCGTTAGTTATCCACAAAAACACAGTTTGCACATAAAAATCAAGCCCAGGGACACTATATAATTGTGTGTGATGCGGCCAGAGGGGGTTTCCCCTTAGGCGCATCCAGGGGTGTATGTGCACTTCTGCTTGTTCGTTGAAAATTTAATAGTGAAAGGAAATAAACGTAATTCTCAAAGGCGTAGATTTTTTCTACGTCACATGTTCTCTTATTTCTCTCAGAAAATCTGTTTGTCCCGAAATAATTTCAGTCACTCCGAATTGCTGTCTAACTTCTTGCTGCTACGTCCACCGCACACCACTTATTAATTAACGAGTGTGTGTGGAGGATTAGCAAACACGCTGTCTTCGTGCGGGGTAAAAATGTAAACGTAATTATTTTATTTTGCGTTTCATTTTTTCATTACATGCGCGGGGCGGTGATTATCAAGATTTGTTTTCACGGGCACACGCCTGTTGGAAACATCTACTACGCAAACGTATCTTCGTCGAAAGGATGCGCGCGCGGTCCCGGCTTGCCGGGATGAAAGGTCAAAATCAAAACTATGAGTAATACATTAGCAACAAAACACGTTGCGGCAGTCTTGATTGGTCTCGGCCTCGTTCTCTCTGTTTTTGCTTTCGCGACACCAGCGCAAGCGGCGACACTCGATGAACTTCAAGCACAGATCAACGCACTGCTCGCACAAATTGCCACTCTTCAAGCTGCTTCAGCTGGAGGTGGTACGGGCTTCACATTCACACGCAATCACTCTATGGGGGATTCCGGTGGTGAAGTCATGAATCTTCAGAAATTCTTGAACTCAATGTCAGACACGCAGGTAGCGTCGTCCGGCGCGGGCTCTCCTGGAAATGAATCATCGTACTTCGGTGCAAAGACGAAGGCGGCGGTTATGAAATTCCAGAACAAGTACGCGTCAGACATTCTCGCTCCTGTAGGTTTGTCAGCGGGTACAGGATACTGGGGTGCTTCTTCACGAACCAAGGCAAACGCCATGGGTGGTGGAGCTTCAACGGGGACAGGATCTGTTCCGGTAGTCGCGGGTGGTGGATTGACTGTGTCGGCTGGAGTCCAGGCGGCGAATCAACTCGCCCCTGAGGGCGCAAGTCAAATTCCGTTCACCGTATTCAAACTTACAAACAACAGCTCTTCAGAAGTAACAGTTGATACGGTTACAGTTGAGCGCGTCGGTTACGCGGCGAACGCGGTATTCGCGGGACTCATTCTCGTGGATGGCTCGACTCGCCTCGGAAGCACGAAGTCGCTTAACTCAAACAACCAAGCAACACTTACGGCTGGAGTAAAAGTTGGAGCAGGTCAGACAAAGACCCTCACCGTAGCTGGTGATATGGCAGTCGGCTCAACAGCACTCAACGACTACGCAGGTCAGCTTGTCCAAGTTTCAGTCGTTGGTGTAAACACATCAGCGACTGTTTCCGGCTCGCTTCCAATCACGGGTTCGACTCACACAATCAACTCGACACTCTCGATCGGTTCTCTTGCGATGACGCAAGGCGCATCTGATCCTGACGCGTCGGCGACAAAGGAAATCGGCATCACGAACTACACATTCGCATCTGTGCGCGCGACTGCGGGTTCTGCCGAAGACATCTGGGTCAAGTCAATCCGCTGGAATCAAGCTGGAGCGGCTGGCAAGACAGACATCGCGAACATCGTCGTTCGTGTTGATGGTACAGACTACCCAACGTCAGTGACTGACGACGGGAAGTACTACACAGCAACATTCGCTGGCAATGGTCTCGAGATTGTCAAAGGAGCTCAAAAAGAGTTCGAAGTTCGAGGTGATCTCATTTCGGGAACAAACCGAACGGTTCGCTTTGACTTGTACCGAGCAAACGACATTTACGCAGTTGGTGAAATTTATGGCTATGGTGTAACTCCGACCCAATCCGAAAGCGGAACGGCGGCAAACGCTACGTCAGAATTCACCTCCGGCACACCATTCTTCGATGGTTCACAGGTAACAATCAGCGCAGGAACAGTAAGCTCTGTTTCTCGCGCCAACGAAGTACCTGCACAGAATGTCGCAGAAAACACGCCAAACCAAGTATTGGGTGGATTCGTTATTGACCTCAAAGGTGAGGCAATTACGGTTGCACAACAGGTGTACCACTACCAAATCACGGGTTCAGGCGGACAGGGTAACGACCTAACGTCAGTCACATTGGTTGACGAGAACGGAAAGGTTGTTGCCGGCCCAGTAGATGGCGCAACGGCGGCGGCATACGGTTCTGCAACGTTCACCGACACAGTAACGTTCCCAACCGGTCGCCACGTGTACACATTGAAGGGTAAGTACGGCACGGACTTCACAAACGGCCAGACACTCATCGCTTCAACGACGGCATCATCTGACTGGACAACGGTGAAGGGCGTAGTAACGGGTGATACAATCTCCCTCTCTTCGCTCTCATCAGTAGTTACGGGTAACACCATGACACTGCGCGCCGGATCGGTTGCCCTCTCGGTCAACCCGATTCCTGCCGCGCAAAACATCGTTGCGGGTTCCGTAAACGTGCTTCTCGGTCAATACAACTTTGACGGCACACAATCAGGTGAGGACGTCAGGTTTACGACCGGTAAGTTCTATTACGACGAAGTAACGACTATGGCTATCGACCCAACAAACTGTTTCGCCTACGATGGCGCGACAAAGTTGAACGATACGGCAGTTAACCCAGACGCAGACGGAGATGACACCTACACATTCGACAGAAATCTTCTTATTCCGAAAGGAACGGTGAAGGTTATCGCTGTCAAGTGTGACATTCCTGGCAGCGCCTCAACCGGAACGTTCGCGTTTGACTTGAACACTTCAAGCGGAAACGGAACATTCGACGGTACGGGAGTTGATTCAGGAACAACGGTCACTCCGACAACGCCTTCTACCTCAATCACAGACGGTCAGACAATGACAGTCTCATCAGGTGGGGCGTTGACGGTCGCTCTTGATTCGTCTTCTCCTGCCTACGCAATCGCGGTAGCTGGCGCTTCAAACGTAACCTTGGGCACGTATCGCTTCACGGGTACGAACGAAGACCAGCGCCTCGATCGTATAGCGCTTGAGATGTCAAACGTTGCGGCATCATCTTCACCGGGTAACCTCACAAAGGTTTCTCTCTGGGATGGCGCAAACAAGGTTGGTGAGGCAACATTCGCGGCAACGCGCTTTGCCACGTCCACTCTTGTAACGACTGACTACGACGCTGACGGATTCGCGGGTGTTAAGGTTCCAAAAGATGGATACAGGGTAATCACTGTTAAAGGTGACCTTGCGAACATCGGAACTGGTCTCGCGGGTACGCAGGGCGCCTTCATTGAAGTGGACTACGATGGGAATGACACCACAGGTACACGTTCAATGGGTGTCGCATCTGGTACCACGATTAACCAAGGTTCAAGCTCTGACACAAACGTTCTCGGAGTACGTGTCTTCCGCACAGTGCCTACAGTGGCGCAAGTCACAGGTACGTGTGTAACGGGAGCTGGTACTCTCTCTACCGCAGCAGCGAAGGCGGTACACTGCTTCTCGATTGGCGCAAATGCGGCTCGAGATGTCGGGTTGTATAAGCTCGTGATTAACGTCGCGACGTCTTCAGCTGACGCTGTAACCGGTACGACAACCGTTGAAAACCTTGACATTTACGCCTACACCGACTCTGCGATGTCGCAGGTGGTGCCGGGCTACACAGATGGATTGGTCTACGACGGAACGGACGGTCAGATTATCTCTGGCGACAACGACGCAGCTCTCTCGTCTATCTTGCAGATTCCTGCAGGAAGTACGTACTACTTCAAGGTTCTCCTCGATGTTACTCGTACCAATGGTACGGGCACATACGCAGGATTCTTGACGACGAAACTTGCGGGTGACTCTGCCTATGTCATCGGAAACACTGTAAGCGGCCTCATGGCGCAAGCGGCAACCGTTGACTTGGCAGCAAACACAGATGACGACTTCATCTGGTCGCCAAACGCGACGACAACTGCAGTGGCAGCATCCCTTGACTGGACGAACGGGTATTCAATTCCTGGTCTTCCGTCATCTGGCTTGACTGGTCACACATTGTCACCGTAGTTCTAATTTTCACGGCGACAACGTGAAGCAAGAGTTGACTTGCTAAAAGACAACGCCAAAACTCCCCACATACAGTGGGGAGTTTTGCGTTTGTTGCATTCAGAAGTTTTATTTTGTACAATGCACACTCATGGAATTTTTGAGCATGTCAAAATTAAAAGGTGTCGGTATCGCGATTGTAGTTTTTCTTTTTTTACTACTCGCTCTTGCATATTCTGGGGTTTTTGATATTCGGAACCTCACATCTTCACTTGGGTTTAACCCGAATGCTCTTTTGGAGCGAAATATAGAATTTCCTGATGATTTCTCTGAAGAGGCTCGTACTTTTGCAGCTCAAAACATAAAAAACGCAAAAGAGATGATAGCGGCAAACCCGAAGAACGCAGAACCGTGGCTTGATTTGGCCATTTCTTATAAAACAATAGGGGATCTTGATGGGGCGATTCTTATTTGGCAATATCTCGAAAAAGAGGCTCAAAACCCTGTAGCAATTCAAAATCTTGCAAACACGTATCACCTTGACCTTAAAAAGTATGAAGAGTCAGAGCAGTACTATCTGAAATCTCTAGCATTAGAGCCAAAAAACACTTCTTCTTATGTGGGTTTACACGAACTATACAGGTATTCTTACAAGCAAGATACTACTAATGCTGTTGATATACTCACGAAAGGGCTCGAATATGTTGATGATAATGGAAAAATGGCGATATACTTTGCATTTGCTGGCTATTATAAAGAAAAGTTGGATACAGAAAATGCAGTTGCTTCATATGAAGAAGCGCGTGTCATCGCGCGCGAGTTAGGAGACACAAGAATTGTGCGTCAGATAGACGCGGAGCTTGTAACTTTGAGAAGATAAGATTTTTAGGGCTTAGTTGTCCACAGGTAGTCCACGTTCTCTCTTGTTGGAGGGGTATATAATGAGGGCGAAAGTTTTTTGTGCTCTTTTCGGGCACTCAAAATTTTCATTATTAAGTCGAAAATATTTTTAGTAACAATTGTTATTTATGCAACGATCTTTTTCGTTTATTAAAGACGGCGGGTGGCTCACAATGACGCTTGCTGTTCTTGTTTCTGTTTTCTTTGTTGTCATGGCAGTCGAAGCCGCGACCACTATTAGTACAAACGTAAACACGGGGGGCACTCTCACGGTTTCAGGTCATTCATCACTCGCGACTGCGTCAAGCACCATCACGTCCCAGACAGGAAACTTTATGGTGAATGGATTTGCAACAACCACGGCATCAAACGGTAACATTGCAACTGCCGGTACTCTTACCGTAACCGGTGCTTCTACCCTGACTGGCGCCCAGACACTTACTGGTCTTACGACCAATGTAGCTGGATTTGTATCTCAAGCATCTTCCACTGTAGTTGGTGCATTTACGGTAACGGGTGCCGCGTCAAGTTCCATCACCTCACAGACGGGCAACTTCATGGTGAATGGGTATGCAACAACAACTGCGTCAAACGGTAACATTGCAACGGAAGGTACGTTAAATGCGAAGGGTTCCGTAACACTTGGTGATGCGGTAACTGATTCTACGACGGCAAATGCGTACTTCACATTTTTGCGAATTGGTACCGGCAACACGTTTGACATTCTTGCTACGGTAGACGCAGATGAGCTCGGTGTTGAGGGGGCGGTTGAGTTTGACAGCACGTTTAACGTAGCTGCGACCTCCACAATGGCAACTACAACGATAGCGAACTTGCTTACTGTCGGTACAACGACTCCATGGCAGACAAATGCCGAAGTTATCGTTGATGGTTCCGGAACAACGACACTGTGGCTTACCTCATCATCAGCAGCTGCTGGTGGATGTATCCAAATGGAGAATGCGCTCGGCGTTCCTTCTAGAATTTGGATTAGTGGTACGAGTACAATCATGGTACAGGTTGGTTCTTGTAAGTAATGAGCTGACATAGAGTTCTCTTTATCAGCTCACTTAGTGGCAAACTGTATGAAATACGCACTTAAAATACTTGGCACTGCCGCAAGTGGCGCACTGTTGCTTCCTGTGTTGGCTTTTGCTCAAGCATCAAACGAATTGACATTGACCACTGATACCGTCATTACGGCGAATAGTGTCAGCGTCAACGTGTATACCGAGAGTGCTGTTATGGAAACGATGACAGTGGATGCCGGTGGTTTCACGGTCCGTCTTGCTCCAAACTCGCTCATTGAAATCAGAAATACAGACAAAAAGGCGCTTCTCACAGACGCGGCGAACTCACTCATTACGGTAAACGAATGTGAGGCGGCATCACGTCTTAGACTTGTAGGACTCTCAACTGCAACGACAACCGTGTCTATAACACCTTCATCCAACACTTGTTCTGGCTCTGCGACTGTCGCAGGCAGCTCAGGTTCAGGTAGCTCCGGCGGTTCCGGTAGCTCAGGTGGCGGAGGGGGAGGTGGTGGCTCATCTGTAGCCGCATCTCCTGCTCCTGTTACAACAGCAACGCCTGCGACTCCCGCAGTTCCTGCAACCCCAACAATAACTCCAGCAACTCCCGCGGTTCCTGCGACTCCTGCAAAAGCGTCCGCATTCACCACAAACCTTAAGGTGGGCGCGCGGGGGACGGACGTAACAGCACTGCAGACATTCCTTGAGAACAAAGGATTCCTCACAATGCCAAAGGGTGTTGCAAAGGGATACTTTGGAGGCGCGACCAAGAATGCTCTTGTTGCGTTCCAGAAGGCAAACAAGATTGACGCGACAGGATTCTTTGGACCTCTGACACGCGCGTTCGTTAGTACTCTAACTGCAGAAACGCCTGTTGTAACAGCGCCAGCGGTGGAACCAGCAATGATGAAGAGTAGTTTCACTCGCGACTTAGAGGTTGGTTCAACGGGAGCAGATGTGAAGGCTTTGCAAATATTCTTGAACATGAAGGGCTACACAATTGCTTCAAGTGGAGCAGGATCTTCAGGAAACGAAACAGAAAGATTCGGCGGACTCACGAAAGCGGCGCTTGCTAAATTCCAAGCAGCGAACGGAATTTCTCCGGCAGTCGGTTACTTCGGTCCAAAGACTCGCGCCCTCGTGAACGCTCAGTAGGAAAGGTTTAGAAAAAGATCACCAAAACCCCGCGCGTGCGGGAGTTTTGGTTTTCAAAACCCAAACCCCGAGGTCCGACCTCTGGAGTATTTTTGGATCATGGGATATAGTGACGGCATGTTACGTAACGCTTCTTTGATGGCAGGAGAAACGTATCACATTTTCAATCGCGGCGCCCACAAACAACCCCTGTTTACGTGTGCAGATGACTACAGTCGATTTCTAATACTTCTCCATCTCTCGAATAATAGTGAATCAATCTTACTCAGAGATACCTTGGCGAAATATAAATACAGAGGTCCGACCTCTGGAGATGGAGATGTTTTTTCTGAAAACGTTGATAAATCTCTCGTAGAAATACTGGGATATTCATTGATGTCGAATCATTTCCACCTCATTCTGCGTCAAAAAAGTGATAATGGAATAACAAATTTCATGCGCAAGGTTTGCACTGGATATGCAATGTATTTCAACCTTAAACACGAACACAGCGGTACCCTATTTCAAGGAAAATTTAAAAGCAATCATGTAAATACGGACCAATACTTCAATTGGATATTCGCGTATGTACACTTGAATCCAATTTCTCTCATTGAGTCACAGTGGGATGAAAAAATACTTATAAATCCCACGCGGGCACAGAAATTTCTTGATAGTTACAAATATTCCAGCTATTACGACTTCTACACTGATGAGCGACCGGAACGAGCTATTCTTGCATACGAAGAAGCAAAAAATTATATAGAGGATAAGTCTGATATACAGGCTTTACTTGCGAGTTTTGAGCAGGGTAGTGATTGGTTCACCGAAAAGTCACTTTCCAGAGGTCGGACCTCTGTGAAAACTTAAGATTAATTGTGATGTTGTGATGTAGAATATCTTGTTAATGAAGTCAATATACTGTAGAGAAAGTTGGGTGGTAGAATCGGGCGGATGTTGTGGCTCAAAAAATGGTGGGTGATTGCGATTTTAGCTGTTGTCGCGCTCTATGGGGCGCTTGTTATATATAGAGTGTTTGCGATAGGGGTTGAAGAAAAAACAGCGCGCGCGGTGGAGAGGATTCATGGGCAGAAATTGGTGATGGATGATGTGCTGGGGGTGAATATGCCCCCTGTGCCAGACCCGGCGTTGGTGGACGCGACCGTTGAGGGGGTGGATGCGAATGAAAATGGCATTCGTGATGATGTGGAACTTGCGATTTTTGAGAAGTATCCTGATTCAGCGCGTACTCGCGCTCCGATGTTGCAGTATGCAAGGGCGTTGCAGATGGAGTTTACGGAGGTATTTAATTCGGAGACCCTGGTTGCGGTGATACAAGAGGAGGATCGTGGATACTTTTGTGCGGGCGATGTATTCCAATCTACCCTGTTGGACGAAACAATAAAAAATGTCGAGAATTTGGTATTGAATACAGAGGCACGCGAAAAAAAATACAAAGAGTCACGTACAAAATATATGACGTCCTACGGTGATATAAAAGGAAAGTTCGATTGTGATCTCGACATCTTGCTCTAATATATTATATGAATAAGGTTGCGGTTGTGTTTGCGCTGCTGACGTTTTTACCCACAAGTATCTACGCTTTAGAGTGTCGTAAGGAAGGACATACGGTTGTATATGTAAATGGAATTCTCACCGAAGAGGGAGACGCTCAGAGAGACAGGCGTTCTCTTAGTCAAAAGTTTTCTAATATTTCAGAATTGCAGGGCGTAGATTTCATCAACGGCTATAATCAATCACATCTAGAGGGGCTTGGGGACTTGGTGCAATCGGCGGCGCAGACGTTTAACACGAGCGTTTCAGACTACGACCTCAAGACCATTCTTCTTCAGATTCATCCACAGGTAACAACTCGTAAGGTGCTTCTTGTGGGGCATTCGCAGGGAACGTTTTACACAAACGCACTTTACGATTATCTGACACAGCACGGTGTTCCGAACGAATCAATCGCCGTTTATAATCTCGCCACTCCGGCGAGTTTTGTTTCAGGGAGTGGCACTTATCTCACATCGGCGAATGACAAAGTAATAAATAAGATTAGAGAACTTGATGCGGCATCAGGTGCACCAGAACCACTTGTGGCAAATATTCTCATTCCGCTTCCGTCCGGAGAAGAAAACGACAGTTGGGGCGGACACCACTTTGGAAGCAGTTATTTAAATCTGAAACCCATACGCATTGTGTCTGATGTTGAAAACGCTCTTAAAAAACTTAAGGCGGGCGAAACGGCAGATGGAGCTTGTTTTACGGCTCCCAACGCAAGTTTTGGGTACAAAGTTATGAATGTTGCGTTTGCCGTAGCGGACCCCACTTCGTATGCGGTTCGCTCCGGTGTGGTGGCTGCAAACAATGTTGCGAAGTCGTTCGCGGGCGCCATTGAAAATGTCCTCACGTTCGTAGTCGGTAAAAATCAAGCCGGAGCGGTGGCGCTTTCAACAACTCCCGTTCCCTCCAATGTCGTACCCCAAGAGGTCGTTGTGCAAAAGGCACTGTCGGCTCCTGTTCCGCAATTCATGCCTCAACCTTCCCCAACAGAGCCCACTGTAATTGTTCCGCCTACTCTGGAGCCAGTGGTGCAACTCCAACCACAACCTACCTCACCCGATGTGCAGATTCTTGGTGTTAACTTTTTTCCTCAATCAAGCAGTGGTGCGTCCCCTGTTGCCGAAATTATAGAAGATGTTCCCGTGATTCCAGCACCAGACACAACACCACCTGACGCTCCAGTCGTGTCTGTCGTCGAATGTTCATATTCCCTCTCGTCTGATTTTTGTTTTATTCCAAGCACAAGCGCGACATTTTCGTGGTCAACAATTTCTGATGCAACGCAGTATGCACATGTTTTAAACGGCACCTTTGGTGCGACGACCACTGCTACAACAACCACACTCGCGCTTACCAATAACGCGACGAATACTCTTGCGGTGGTCGCATACGACAGCGCGGGGAATGCCGCGACGTCCACCAGTGTCAGTGTGTTTGTGTTTGTTCAGCCACTTATCATAAGTGAAATCGGGTGGGCGGGGACACAGGCGTCCTCGAGCGATCAGTGGCTTGAGGTGCGTAATCTTTCTTCCTACGCACTTGGCACATCACATTTTTCACTGCGCAACGCGAGCAGTTCAATCACGTTTCCATTTTCTGGCACGGTGTCGGCGCTCGGGTTTTTCCTCTTTGAGAAAAGAGAAGAGGCAACGTCGTATGCAAGTAACGCCACGTTTTCTGACTCACTCTCAACATCAGGAGAAGAACTTATACTCACGTGGAACTCTTCTGTGGTCGTTGATAGAACACCCGCGCTCGCGACATGTGCGGGGTGGTGCTTCGGAGTGCTTTCTGATTCAATCGTGAATACGTCTTCAATGGAGCGCTTATCTGGAGCGAGCGATGGAACTGCTTCTTCAAGTTGGAGAAGCGGTTTACCCGCGACAGCTCCGGCGACCGACGCTTCTCTAAACACTATATGCGGGACGCCCGGAGGAGGTTCTTCTAGTGGGACATGCGATCCTCTTGTCCCAGGGTTCGAGTTATAGCGGTCGTTTTAGTGCCCATTGAAAAAGGCTCCACAAGCCACCGATCATGACAGCGAGGAGGAGGGCGTAAAACAGTGCGGGAGTTTTAAATGTAAACAAAAGACCCGCAATTGCAGCTTGCGAGAGTGCTGACCATGTGTTTTTAAGTACGTTTGGCGTTTCTTCTGTGTTTGCAGTAAATCCTGATGTATTGTTGAGGTTGCTCTCTTCCCCTAAAGATGTAGTTTTTTTGTTTTCTTGTGCAGATTTCTTTTGAAAATTTTCTAAATACGCAACCGCACTTTCTCGGTACGGTTCTATTATTTTTTGTGCGCTCTCTGCAACTGATAGAACGGTGGGCAGTGTGGATGTTACTGCGTCAGACGCCACCGATACTGCTTGTGATACACCTTTTTGAATTGCCGAGGGTGGAGGAGGTTCGGAAACGACAAGTGTTACAGAACCGCTTGTTTGAGAGGCACCTTCACCAAGCAAGACACTTTGTATGTGTGCCGAAACTGTGTGCTGTCCTGCCGTTGTTTGCCAGCGTACCGATTCCAAAGATGTGGCACCTTTTTCAATTGAGAATATTTTTTCCCCGACCTGTTTTCCGTCTACCTTGAATACCAAAGTGCCGGCAAAAGGAGTTTCACTCGCGTTATACAGCGCCGTGAAAAGTTCTACAATTTCTCCTGCCACTGCGGTATACGAGGAGAGCCATACGTTGCCCGCGGGGAAGCCGACGCGCATATCTGCGGAAAGCGCAAGTGGGAAGAGAGACAGACAGACGAGGAGTAACGACACTGTGCGCGTCTTGAATATGTTGGAATAAGCCATCTATTTCATTGTACAATAAGAGGCACATGGCTCCCGTCGGCTCGTTCGTACGATTTTTCATTGGTTTTTGCACGTTCATCAGTGTCGGCTTTGGAGTTACTTATGTTGCAAATGTGTATGCTTCCGCGCAAGACGCGGCCCGACAACAGGCCGCCGCCGCGGCATTCATGCTCGGTACTGAGAGGTGATATATATGTAGATTGACAGTGTGGGCGACAGGGGATACTATCTTTGAACACCGGAGACATCAGGCGGCGCATACCCCAGTGAAATAGAAATACATTTCACGGGGCAGGCGCAGAAGTCCTGATTAGGGTCGATCCCGTTTTACGGGACCGTTTCCGGCCTCTACAGGGCCGTTAATTTTTTAGAGTAGTATGGCTGATAACACAAAACAAAAGAAAATAGAGACAGTCAGTAAACTGACTGATGCATTCAAAAAGGCATCATCGGTTGTGTTTGTTCATTTCAAAGGAATGAATGTGGCAGATGAGAGCGCGATGCGCTACGGACTTCGCGCTGAAGGAATTCTCTATACCATTGCAAAAAAGACACTTCTCAGGCGCGCGTTAGAGAATTTGGGGCACGCGCACAAAGAAGTGCCTCTCGAGGGGGAAATTGCAATTGCTCACGGCGGAACAGATGCTACGGCTGTTGCTCGCGCGGTCTACGGGTTCGCGAAAAAATTCACCGACAAGCTCGCAATAGTTGGGGGTATATTCGAAGGGCGATTAATTGGGCAGGCAAAAATGCAAGAGATTGCGCTCATTCCATCTCTTCAAATACTGCGAGGTATGCTCGCGCAGGTACTTAACTCGCCGCGCCAGCGTTTCGTAGTAGCGCTTAGCAAAGTAGCAGAGAAGAAGAATTAATTTAGAAATATAACAAAATCTAACATGACTCAAGAACAGATACTTGAAGCAGTTGAGAAAATGACAGTGATTGAACTCAATATGCTTGTGAAAGCGATAGAGGAGAAGTGGGGGGTCTCAGCGTCCGCGGTTGCGGTTGCGGGACCTGCGGCAGCTGTGGCTGAAGAAAAGACAGAGTTCAATGTAGAGCTCACATCAGCCGGCGCTCAGAAAATTGCCGTCATTAAGGTTGTAAAAGAGGTGCTTGTACTCGGACTCAAGGAGGCGAAGGATTTGGTGGAAGCCGCTCCTTCTATGCTAAAGACAGACATGAAGAAAGAGGACGCCGAAGCTCTTAAGAAAAAGGTAGAGGATGCTGGCGGCAAGGTTACGTTGAAGTAATCTTGAAATAAGGAGGATTCCAACCAAAACAACCCCGGCATGCCGGGGTTGTTTTGGTTTCTTACAGCTCTTTGCTCTCGCATATTCACTTGGTAGTATGTGGGTATCTATGTCCGATGATTTTCTATCAGAACTTATGAGAAATGCGCTACGTGCGAAATTACTTCGCATGTTTTTATTTAGCGATACGAAAGCGTTTACACTAGCAGATGTTGCAAAAAATGCATCAGTTACGCCGGGGGTGGCACGCAAAGAAATTAAAGTACTCGAAAAATTAGGTGTTCTTAAAAATGGTCATGTGTCCATTGTGCTTGCGAATGGCACGAACAGAGTTGTGCATGGGAAACAAAAGGCACCAGCATGGACTGTGAACTCTGGGTTTAAACATATACAAGCGCTCTCGAAGTTTGTACATGAAGTTGCCCCGACACCATATCGGAAGGTGGTGACGGCTCTCCGCGAAGCCGGGCGTCTCTCCGCCATTGTGTTGTCCGGCTCTTTTATGGGAGATCCATCTCGTCCCGTTGACTTGCTTCTTGCGGCAGACAACGTAAATGAAGACCGTCTAGAAGCGGCAGTACGGAGGCTGGAGCCGGTGTTCGGGAGAGAAATTCGTTATGCTGTTTTCACAACGCCAGAGTTTCGCTATCGACTGACGATTCAGGACAGACTTATTCGCGACACTCTTGACTATCCCCACATCGCGCTTCTTGACCGCACAAACTTACTTTGATAAAAAGCCACACTTTCCTGCCTTTTTAAGGGGTATAGGTCTCTATCCACACGGAAGGATGTGTAGACATTTTTAGACAGTAATGATGGTACTATTAAACAAATAAGGGGTCGAAATGTTCGTTTTTTATTAATAGCTCTATTTTTGCAAATTCTATGATAGTTGCAGAATCAGCAACAGTTATTCAGTCGTCGTTTGCCGATTTGTGGTACACGGTGATGCAGCACTTGCCTATCATTCTCGCAGCAGTCGTTATCTTCATAATCGGCTGGGTCGTGGGAATGATTCTTGGGCGCGTTGTCGAACAAATCGTGCAGGTGTTACGAGTGGATGACGCACTTCGCGCAACAGGGTTGCATGAGGTGGCAAAAGGGGCCGGTTTTACACTTAATGTCGGGCGTTTCCTCGGGGAACTCGTAAAATGGTTCTTGATCGTCGTATTCCTCGTCGCGTCACTCGAAGTGTTAGGTTTAACTCAGGTCAACGTCTTCTTGCAGCAAGCAGTGCTTCTCTACCTTCCTCAGGTGATTGTCGCGGCCTTGATCATTATCTTGGCAGCGATTGTAGCTGAGATGGCGAAGAACCTTGTTGCCGGATCGGCGCGTGCCGCAGGAGCGCATTCAGCAAATCTTGCCGGCGCGGTTACGAAGTGGTCTATCTGGCTCTTCGGAGTTTTGGCAGCGTTGTCGCAACTTGGTGTTGCGGCTGCGTTTGTGCAGACGCTCTTTACGGGTCTTATAGTGGCACTTTCGCTCGCGTTTGGTTTGGCATTTGGTCTGGGTGGAAAAGATGCTGCGGCTCGTACTATTGAGCGCGTGCGTTCAGAAATTTCGCACGACTAACGACCCCGTCTTTTTTGGTTAACCAACAAAATGCTCCGGCGTATGCCGGGGTATTTTGTTTTTTGGGGAGTACAGACTACAATTTACTGACAGGGTATGCCCCGCAGTAGATGATGGCGAATGAACTTGGCCCACATCACAAACACCATGACTACAACCACACGATACGACAGCAGAAACTCCAGTGACATTTTTTCTATTTCTCGCATGTTCAATCGAAATAGTTTCATGCGTGCATCAATTGCACATCGCCGCATGTCGGACGGCGCACTCTCTGTGGCGGGAAATGTCGCCATCATTCACTGACGGGGTATGCAGGCAGTCATCTTAGCGGCGGGGCGGGGTACGCGCATGAGGAATTTAACGGAACATACTCCGAAGATACTTCTTGAGGTTGGCGGGAAAACACTTCTCGAACATAAATTTGACGCAATGCCAGAAGAGGTTGATGAAGTTATTATTGTTATTTGTTATTTAGGGAATCAGATACAGGAAAGGTTTGGCACTTTTTATAAGAACAAAAATATTACCTATGTCACTCAAGATGAATGCACGGGTGGCACGGCAGATGCTCTTTGGAAAGCGAAGCCATTTGTTAGGAATAAATTTCTCGTGATGAACGGAGATAATATATATACAAAAAAAGATGTGGAGCGGTGTGTGGGGTATGAGTGGGCAGCTCTTGTGCAAAAGAAAAAAGAGATAGGGTCTGCGTCGCGAGTTGTTGTTGATGGGCACATGCGCATTCTGGACATCATAGAGAGTAGTGGAAACTCAAGCGGGTCTGGATATGCGGGTACAGGATTATATATTCTCGATACGCGAATTTTTGATTACACACTAACTCCGAAAGCTCTCGGCTCACACGAACTTGGACTCCCGCAGACCATGATGCAGGCCGCTAAAGATATTCCTATTCAAGCCGTAGAAGCGACACTATGGATAGAGATAAAAACACCGGCCGATATTGAAAAAGCAGAGGAACTATTGAATACGTCTTGAAGGGCAATGTGTATCGTGTGGTAGATTTGTACGGGGCGTTGACAAGAAAAGTCGTTGGGTATATACTCATCCCCACATATGGTAATCATTACAAGCGGAAGAAGCAGGCTGATGTAGCCGTATTTTTTTACGCGCTACGTGACGCCGCTTCAGAGCGGCTTTTTTGATACCCATATGGTACTGAATGGCTCGTTGAAATTTTAATACTGATACGAAGTCGCTGTGCCACTCTGGCATGGCGAACAACGAAAAGAATCATATTGGTGTCGGGTTGTATAAGTCTTTACCCCGCACCAATGCAGGAGTTCGTCGTCGCTTGCTGTGGCGGCGGACAAAATAAAATGAAGAAATAAAAGAAAGTGATACTCTCACATTGCCGTTGTAGCGGGGTGTGGGATAACACGCGGTTCTCAGAATTCCTAATGGGAGTTCTGATTAAGGGCGTGCGGTGGATGCCTAGACTGGAAAAGACGATGAAGGACGCGGCCTAGCTGCGATACGCTTCGGGGAGCTGCTAAGCAAGCTTTGATCCGGAGATTTCCGAATGGGGAAACCCCATCCCGTACATCGGGATGATCTCATCAATAACATGATGAGAAGTGCACCTTGGGAAGTGAAACATCTCAGTACCAAGAGGAAAAGAAAATAATAATTATTCCCTTAGTAGCGGCGAGCGAAACGGGAGGAGTCCAAACTCAGCCACTTAGATAGCTTCTAGTTTCTAGTAGCTGTCTAAGCGGATGGGGGTTAATAAGATTACAGCGTTCCTTGAGCAATCAAGGGGGTGGAGTAAAAAAATGCGACGTTAGAGGAACCTGCTGGGAAGCAGGACCCTAGGGGGTAATAGTCCCGTACTCGAAAACAACGCATCTCTATGGCTGTAGTCTTGAGTAACTCGAGACACGAATGGCTCGAGTGAATTCGCCAGAACTAACTGGTAAGACTACATACTTTTCCAGATCGATAGTGAACAAGTACCGTGAGGGAAAGGTGAAAAGAACCCCGATAAGGGGAGTGAAATAGATCTGAAACCGCATGTCTACAAGGAGTCGAAGAGGTCGCAAGACCTCGACGGCGTGCCTATTGAAGAATGAGCCAACGAGTTAAAGCATACGGCTTGAATAAATCCTTTCGGATGAATTCGAAGCGAAAGCAAGTGTGAATAGCGCGTATATTGCAGACTTCACAGGGAACTCAAGCAATTGATTTCCCCGCGAAGTTTGTAGTCGTCGTATGTTTTAGACCCGAAGCGAGGTGAGCTACCCATGAGCAGGCTGAACGTCGCAGAAATGCGGCGGGAGGGCCGAACCCGTAGATCGTGCAACATCTTGGGATGACTTGTGGGTTGGAGTGAAAAGCTTATCGAACCTCGTAATAGCTGGTTCTCTCCGAAAGAGCTTTTGGGTTCGCGTCGCGAATTGTATATGGGGGTAGAGCACTGGAAGGTTCGGACAGGTCGAAAGACCGCTGATCCTATCAAACTCCGAATACCATATATGTATCGCGGCAGTTAGACGATGGGGGCGAAGCTCCATTCGTCAAAAGGGAAACAGCCCAGATCGCTAGTTAAGGTCCCTAAATTTATGCTAAGTGCAAGGAAGGAAGTGAGACTTCACAGACAGTGAGGATGTTGGCTTAGAAGCAGCCACCATTTAAAGAAAGCGTAACAGCTCACTCACTCAGAGGTCTTGCGCCAAAAATAATCGGGGCTAAGCATAGTACCGAAACTGCGGATTTTGTCCCGCCTTAGGCGGGATAAAGTGGTAGGAGAGCGTTCCAATCTGCGATGAAGGCGAAGGGGTGACCCACGCTGGAGCGATTGGAAGTGAAAATGTTGGCACGAGTAACCGCAATGGCAGTGAGATTCTGCCACGCCGAAAGATCAAGGTTTCCTTCGCAATGGAGATCAGCGAAGGGTTAGTCGGTCCTAAGCCGATGGCGAACGCCGCAGGCGATGGATGCACGGTTAATATTCCGTGACTTGAATATTGAGTGATGGAGGGACGGAGTGCTGTAGTGTATGCCCATTATTGGATTTGGGTCTGTGCCACGAGTGTGCCGTATAGGTAAATCCGTACGGTAAATGCGAGTGGTATGGAGAACCGGAGATTCGTCAAAGGGAATGTACACGAGCGCGCTTCCAAGAAAAACTTCTAAACTCATCAATGTTCAAACCGTACCGCAAACCGACACAGGTGATCAGGTCGAGTAGACCAAGGCGAACGGGTGAAAGATCCTCAAGGAACTCGGCAAAAAAGCGGGCGTACGTTAGCAATAAGCCCTGCCTCTCGCAAGAGAGGTTGCAAATAATTATTCCCAGGCGACTGTTTATCAAAAACACAGCTCCCCGCGAACTCGTAAGAGGATGTATGGGGGGTGATGCCTGACCAATGCCGGAAGGTCAAATGTGGTCGGTATTTTTGCCGCAAGGTAGAAGTGCTGGCACTACATAAGCCCCGGTCAATGTCGGCGATAACTATAATCGTCCTAAGGTAGCGAAATTCCTTGTCTGGTAACTGGATTGCCAGCGTGCGCGGTGACGCGCATGAAAGATTTCGCACATCAGCTATGATGTGAGTTACATTCGGCTTATAACGGTGAAGTCTTAACTGGAGCGCTTCAGACGAGGTGCGATGATGGAAAGATAATACCGTGGGAAGTCGTCCCGAAAGGGGTTGACCCCGTAACGACTTAGTGCCTCGCGCACTAGAGTGTTTGCTTCGAGCAAACGCTAACACGCCGGCTCATGTTCGACCTACGAGGTCGAACATGAAGAAGATATAGTCTAATGCCCGTAGTAATACGGGGGGAGTGAAATATCGCGCGAATATTTCGATCAAACTCAAATGAAGTTCAGACGCGCACGAATGGTACAACGACTTGGGAACTGTCTCGAGGATTTGCCCGGTGAAAATACAAGGTCGGTGAAGATGCCGACTACCTGCAGCAAGACGAAAAGACCCCAGAAGCTTTACTGCAATTTGGCATTGTGAATACGGTTTTTCTGCGTAGCGTAAGTGGGAGAGGTTGAAGAGACGGTCTCGGCTGTCTTGGACTCGCCAATGCAACACCACTCTTAAAAACTTTATTTTCTAACCGCGTAGGATAAACCTACGCGAGACAGTACCTGATGGGCAGTTTCGGTGGGGCGCTGTCCTCCTAAAAAGTATCGGAGGAGCCTATTATGGTCAGCTAGGTGCGAATGGAAACCGTACCGATAGTGCATTGGCAAAAGCTGGCTTGACTGCAAGGCGTACATGCCAAGCAGGCGCGAAAGCGGAGCAAAGTGAACCGCTGGCTCGCATTAGAAGCGACCAAAGATTAACGGATAAAAGTTACTCTGGGGATAACAGGCTGGTACTACCTAAGAGTCCAAATCGACGGTAGTGTTCGGCACCTCGATGTCGGCTCATCTCATCCTGGGGCTGGAGCAGGTCCCAAGGGTATGGCTGTTCGCCATTTAAAGAGGTACGTGAGCTGGGTTCAGACCGTTCAGATGCTGTAAGTATATGCGGCACATGAACAGTCTGAATCCCGAGGTATATAAATGACTGAATTCACGGCGGCCTTTGATTGAAAGATCAGAGTGCATCGCTGACTCATATCGGTGAAGTCCCTATGACGCCAACCCGTCATATGTTAGGATAATACCGAGGGAAGTTATGAAACTTTCTACAACACAACGTGCGTACATCGCTGGTTTCCTAGATGGAGACGGAAGTGTATATGTGCGTGTAAAACCAAACGATACGTATCGTTACAAATTTCAGATTGTTGGAACAATTGCATTTTTTCAGTCAGCGAAATCTGCTGATACATTTACGCAATTTCATCAACTACTTGGGGTAGGAACAATGCGTAAACGGAAGGATGGCATACTGGAAATAACGGTCTGTCGTACTGACGATATCAATGCGTTTGTAAAAAGTGTTGGTCCATACGTGCGTGCTAAACGCAAACAAATTGAACTTTTGGTAAAAGTTCTTGATTTGAAGCGCGATATGCGAAACGTGCAGGACTTTGAGAAGTTAATGCAGCTTGTCGATACGTATCGAGAGCTGAATTACTCAAAAAATAGAAAACATAGAATAACCCCGTAGAGACTACACGTCAGCCACCCCCCGGATGATCAATCATCATGGGGTGAAGGTATAGTCCGATGCGCACAGTAATGTGCGAAAAACATGCGTGAGACAGGTTGGGCTTAATCTGCTGTAGGCGTTGATTCTTGAGGAGACTCGTTTCTAGTACGAGAGGACCGAAACGAACTGACCTCTGGTCTAGGGGCTGTACCGCCAGGTGCATCGCCCCGTAGCTATGTCGGGAACGGATAACCGCTGAAAGCATCTAAGCGGGAAACCAACTCCAAGATTAGGAATCGTTATAGACTCGTGGGAGACGACCACGTTGATAGGCGCTAGGTGGAAGGGGAGTAATCTCTTGAGCCGAGGCGTACTAATATGTCAAAAGAACTCTCATGAGGAATTTTGCGAATCGCGTTAGTATACTTTCTTTCATTCCTTCTTTTATTTTTTCGTTGTACTTCAAATTAAATTGAAAATTGTGTTCTGGTGATTTGTCGCTGGGGTCACACCCGTTCTCATTCCGAACACGGCAGTTAAGCCCAGTTGAGGCGATGGTAGTCTTTTTGGCGAGAGTAGCTAGTCGCCAGAACACAATTTTCAATTGCAAAAACCCCAGATCGAATGATGTGGGGTATTTTGATATACTGTACCTATGGAAGTTTCCAAAGGTTCTGAGTATATACACACACCAGCTTTACAAAAGCTTCTCTGGGAGTATGTTCCGACAGACGCAACAGAAAAGGTGGCACGCGCCAAAATACTTGATTTTATAGAACATTCACGTCAGTTTCCTTGGGACAGGGAAAATTTTTCTCCAGGACACATCACTGCTTCGGCGTGGGTTGTGGATGAGGAAGGCAAGCGTGTGCTTCTTGTTAATCACAAAACACTGGGGAAGTGGCTTCAGCCAGGCGGGCACATAGAGGCGGGCGAAGATATATTTGGGGCGGCCTTGAGAGAAGTCAAAGAAGAGACTGGGTTGTCCGGTACATGTGAAAAAAACATTTTTGATATTGATGTTCATCCAATTCCTTCTCGCTCTGGCGAAGCTGGGCACACTCACTTTGATATACGTGTACTCGTTCGTGTGAAATCAAAAGTATCTCCAAAAGGGCAAGTGGGTGAGGGAGATGTGAAGTGGGTGGACATTGATTCTGTTTCAAAACTTACGAAAGAGGAATCTATCGCGCGGATGGTTCGTAAAACGAAAACAACACACATATGACATGGGCTTCTCGTCGCCGCGTTTTGTATGTACTCGGAGTTGCCGCTTTTTTCGGAATATTTATTGGAATACCGACTGCCCTTTTTCTGTACGAGCCTCCGACATGCTTTGACGGAAAACAAAATCAAGAAGAAGTCGCGCCAGACGTCGGGGGTCCGTGTCCTCTTCTCGACACACAAGCAGTAACGGCGCCTCTCATTATGTGGTCGCGTGCGTTCATTGTGCGCGATGGTATATATAACGCGGTTGCGTACATTGAAAATCCAAACGAAGATGCCGGAGTTCTTCGTGCGCCCTATCACTTCAAACTGTACGATGAGGCTGGTATTCTTGTTGCTGAACGAACCAATGTCGCTTCAATTGCTCCCGCGTCCATTACTCCAATTTTTGAAGGAAATATTGAAACGGGGTTTCGTCCTGCTGCACACGCCTTTTTTGAGTTTACGGGACCGTTAACATGGGAGCGCTTGAGGAATGTGGCGAAAGATATAGATATTAAAAATACGGCAGTTACATCACTCGATGGTTCTCCGCGCGTTTCGGCATCGGTCATCAACACGTCAGTTGCTCCGGTGCGTGAGCTCATTATCATGGCCGTGGTTTTTGACCCAGCTGGAAATGCTTTTGCCGCTTCCCATACTGCCGTGGCGCGGCTTGAGGGAGGCACACAGGAAGATGTGGTGCTTTCATGGCCGAAGCCATTCCACGCGCAGGTTGGTCGTGTTGATGTGCTTCCACTTCTAGAACCAGAGCGTATATAGTGGATGGTATGATGTTTCCTCCCACGCGATTCAGTGCTATTTCGTGGGGTACGCGGAGCATACTCCCTAATGTAGACTGGGTTTTGTTGACTGCGGCGGTTGCTTTATCCTTGCTCGGTCTTGTAACCATGCACTCGTTTTCTGGGGACAATATTTTTTTTGAACGTCAGGCGATGTGGATTGGTATTGCGCTTATGGTATTTATGTTTGCGAGTATTCCGGAATATAGATTTTTACGACGCACGCAAGTAGTTGTCGCATTATACGGTGTCGCGGTGGTGGTGTTGGCACTCGTTTTCATTTTTGGAGATATAACAAAAGGGGCGCAGAATCGTTTTGATGTTGGTTTGTTTGCCATACAGCCGACCGACCTCGCAACATTGGCGCTCATTGTTTTGCTAGCAAAGTATTTTACACGTCGTCATATTGAGATAGCACACATTCGGCACGTGTTGGTGTCGGGCGCGTACACGTTTGTGTTATGTGCGCTCATTTTTTTTCAACCCGATTTTGGATCAGCGATTATTGTTGCTGCTGTATGGCTCGGCATGGTTCTTATCGCAGGTATCTCATGGAGACATCTTCTTGGGCTGTTTCTCGTCAGTGCCATCGTGGGGGTTGGGTTATGGACGTATGGATTTGCTGATTACCAGAAACAAAGAATTGTAACGTTCTTACATCCCCTGACGGATATTCGGGGGAGCGGTTACAATGCGTACCAATCAACGGTTGCCGTCGGGTCGGGAGAAGTTTTTGGTAAAGGTGTCGGGTATGGCACTCAATCAAAGTTGAGATTTTTACCAGAATACCAGAGCGATTTTATTTTCGCCGCATACGCAGAGGAATGGGGGTTTGTGGGGGTGTTATTTTTATTCGGTCTCTACGCGATTGTTATTATACGAATTCTTTTAATAGCGGCGCACAGCGTTGATACATTTGACACGCTACTCGGTGTTGGTATAGCAATTTTGTTTCTTGCTCACCTCATTGTACACGTGGGTATGAACATTGGTTTGTTGCCGGTTACCGGCACAACCATTCCCTTTATGAGTTATGGCGGCTCACATTTACTGACTGAGTATGTGGCGCTCGGTATGTTAATGGGCATTAGGAGACAGGGCCGTCCCGTGGCTCAAATCAAAGATAAAACAGAGTTTCTTGGTGGGTATCAGTTGTCGTAGAGCGCATTTGTTTTTTCTAGCATTACTGAAAGTGAAAAACGCTTAAGTGTACGGTCAATTTGTTCTAGATCTGCAATGGATGTCTGATTTTCCATTTCTATTATTGCGTTCGCTAGCGCAGACGGATTTTTAGATGTAACCATCATACCCTTTTCATAGTCCTTGAGTATTTCAGGAATACCCCCTACGTCTGTAGCCACAATGGGACGAGCTGTTACGCTTGCCTCAAGAAGTACGTAAGGGAGTCCTTCTTTAACGGATGGGAGTAAAAAGTAGTCGAATGCGTTCAAATATTTTTCAGCATTCGCTATGAATCCTGCAAAAAACACGACATTCTCCAATCCAAGGCGTTGTACCTTTTCTTCCAGTTCACCTCGTAACTCTCCGTCCCCAACAATAATATAGAGAAACATTTTGTGTTTTTTTCTTAGCTCCAACACCGCCTCAATACCGTATTCCAGACCTTTGTTTTTTGTTAACTCGGCAACAGTGCCGATGACTGGGGTGCGTGCACTCATGGTTTTATGTATCTTGTCTGACAAAAACGCACACGCCTCGTCTTTTTTGAGGGTGTTGATAGTAGCGATTCCGAGTGGAATATATTTTATTTTTTTTCCGACGATCCACATTCGTTTACCGAGCGTTTCGTCTGTCTTCGACACTACGATGGTGGCGGTGCTAAAAAAAGCGGTGAGCCAACTGGCGGCATATATGCACGCGCGAGCAACCGTGTTCCTGTCCTCTTTGAATGGCCACCCATGTACGGTAAAAATTATTTTTGGAACTCTCGCGATGCGTGCGGCAAGCGCGCCAAGTCCTGCGGCTTTAGAGCTGTTGAGGTGAACGGCGTCAGGTTTTTCTTTTCTGAACAACACCACAAGGAACCAAAGTGCCTTTAGTTCTTTGAATACGGAAACATCTCGCTGTAAGTCAGGAATGGCAAGGACTCTAACCTTATGCGTTTCCAGTTTTTCTTTTAGAATCCCATTTCCGCCGAGCGCAACGATTGGTGTTACGTCTTTCGGTAGATTTGTTGCGAGGTCGTAGACATACTTTTGCGCCCCGCCCCATGTTGCCTTCGTTATGACGTACAACACCTTTTTTGGCTTAACAGCTTGATTCATATGGACACTAGTGTCATGATGTTACCATCTAATGACCCCGCAGTAGATGATGGCGAACGAATATGCACATACCATAACTATATGACTATACAATATAAAGAAATATGCGGAAACTCACGGATACCAACTCTATCGTTTCTCGCATATTCGCACATTGGGATAACGAACACTTTACAATTACTACGCGCTGTATGTCGGATGGCGCGCACCGCTGGGCGAGAAGCCCCGAAGCAGAGCAAGCACGCTACGGGGCAGGCATCGCCATCATTCACTGACGGGGTATGACTCTTGTACCCAAAAGGGAGTATGTCCTCTTATTTCTTGGGGATATTGCTATTTTCATAGCCTCGCTGTGGATTACGCTCTATCTTCGGTATCTGGAAGTTCCATCACAAGTTCTATTGTATGAACACTTTGTTGGGTTCTCTATGTTATTTATTGCATGGATATGGGTGTTCTTTCTTTCTGGGTTATATGGAAAACACACACGTCTTTTTCGCAGACACTTATCGATGAAAATTGTGTACGCCCAGACCATCAATGTCGTATTAGCAGCTCTCTTTTTCTTTTTCGTCCCACTATTTGGACTTGCGCCGAAAACAATTCTTCTCTTGTATCTTATCGTGTCGTGCGTTCTTATTTTTATGTGGCGTGCTGTTGTGGTGCCGCAGATGCGCGGAACCCATAAGCGTCTCCATGGAGTGCTTATTGCCTCAGGTCAAGACGCGTCGGCACTAGCAGACGAAGTTGCAAACGACAGACGATACCAATTTTCATTCAAGCACGTTATTGATACTGGTCGCGCCCCGACGCATGAGGTTATTCAACAGGCGTGTCGGGTCGCGGAAGAGGACGGTGTGACATTTGTTGTCATAGATTTTAACGATAGTGTTATTGGTGCGGCGCTTCCGATTATGTATGATGCCGCGTTTCATAAGCGACGCTTCGCGCTTGTTGATGTTGTCGAGTTGTATCAAGAGGTATTCGATAAAGTTCCTCTTTCTCTTGTGAATTATAAATGGATATTGGCACACATCGGTTCGTCTTCCGGGTATGATTTTTTGAAGCGATGGTTTGATATTGCTGGAGCTTTTATTGTAGGAATATTTGCGATTCTTTTATTTCCGTTCATTATGCTCGCGATAAAACTTGACGATGGCGGGGTTATTTTTGTTACACAGGAGCGGGTTGGACGGTATCAAAAACCAATACGGGTGTTTAAGTTTAGGAGCATGACTGGAAACGACATGGGGCAGTATGGCATGGGTGGCAAAACAAAATTAAACGTAACACGTGTTGGAAAGTGGTTGCGTATTTTGCGACTTGATGAATTGCCACAGTTGTGGAACGTTTTTCGTGGGGATTTGTCTTTGGTTGGTCCTCGGCCAGAACTTATTCCACTTGTATCACAATACAGTTCACGAATTTCGCACTACAGCGCGCGGCATCTTATCCCGCCTGGGCTTATGGGTTGGGCGCAATTGAAACACGACAGGCACCCGCACCACGGAGCAGACGTCGCAGAAACAAAGGAGAAACTGTCATATGATCTGTATTATCTAAAACACCGCTCAATTTTTCTTGATGTGTACATTATTTTGCAAACGGTTCGTATTATTGTAACGGCACGAGGAACATAGATATGAAAAAGAAACAAAACACAAAGCGTAAAAAATTGCGCGCGCGCCACGCGAAGGCTGTAGTGACAGGGGGTGCTGGATTCATTGGCTCACACATAGTTGATGCTCTCGTTTCCCGTGGGTTTGAGGTACATGTGGTGGATAATTATGCCGGAGGTAAGCGAAAAGACAGAATCAATGAGGGAGCGATATATCACGATATGGATGTGCGTGATGATGGGGCGTTACTCTCCGTTATGCGTGGTGCCTCATATGTATTTCACGAAGCGGCATTGCCGAGAGTGCAGTATTCGGTTGAGCATCCGACAGAAACATTCTCGGTCAATGTTGGTGGAACTGTGTCCGCTCTAAATGCGGCCCACAAAGCAGGTGTTGAACGATTTGTGTATGCCGCCTCGAGTTCGGTATACGGGGATCACGATGTGCCTTTGTTGCATGAAGATCTTCCTGCTCGACCACAAAGTCCTTATGGATTGCAGAAGTACAAGGGAGAGCTCGCGTGTCGGATGTGGCACGAGGTGTATGGTCTCCCAACAGTTTCGCTCCGGTACTTTAATGTATATGGTCCGCGCCTTGACCCAAACGGCGCCTACGCGCTTGTTATAGGAAAATTCCTCAAGCAACGTGCAGCTGGTAAGCCACTTACGATTTGGGGGAAGGGTACACACACGCGAGATTTTACGCATGTTCGCGATATAGTTACTGCAAACATGCTTGCGATGGATTCAAAAAAAGTTGGTTCTGGTGAAGTTATAAATATCGGCGCCGGCAGAGACATTTCTGTTAAAGAACTCGCGTCAATGATTGGGGGCGCGGTTGTGCACGAGAAAGAGCGACGAGAACCAGCATTTACAAAAGCAGATATTAGGCTGGCAAAAAAACTTCTTGGGTGGGTGCCGTCTGTTTCTTTTGAAGATGGTATTAAAGAACTTAAAAAAATGTTCAACGTTGACCTATGATTATTAAAGGGAGTGCTATAGCGGAAGAGATTTATCAGGGTCTCGCGCCAAGGTTTATTGGCGTAGAAGCAAAACTTGGATTGATTACTGCGGGCACCAATCCTGCCTCTGAGTCTTTTATCGCAATTAAACAGCGTGCGGCAACAAGGTTGGGCGTTTCAATTCAACGCATCACGTTGTCGTCCCACACCACCACGGGGGAAGTCATAGACGCGGTCGCAAAACTTTCTCAAGAAACCGACGGGATTATTGTGCAACTTCCCTTGCCGGATTCTGTGCACACCGACGGGGTTCTTATGGCACTACCCGCGGAGAGGGACGTTGACGCTCTCAACCTTGGAATTGATGATGCCGATAAGATCGTGCGAGCTCCAATCGTTGGGGCACTGGAGGAAATATTTACCAGAACTAATGTTTCGGTTGGTGGAAAAAATGCCACAGTCATTGGAGCGGGAAGACTCGTGGGTTCTCCCGCGTCTTCAATGTTGCGTCGCGGTGGAGCTCTTGTTTCGGTTGTGACCACAACCACGGGGACTCTCGAAAAGTTGCAAGACGCAGACATAATTGTGTCTGGGGCAGGGAGTTTTTCTCTCGTTCAGCCCCATATGATTAAAGGGGGGGTTGTATTGATTGATGCTGGGGTGAGTGAGGTTGGAGGGCATATCAAGGGAGATATTGACATGTTATGTGCTCCAAAAGCATCTGTTTTTGCGTCCGTTCCTGGTGGGATTGGTCCCATTGCAGTTTCTATGATATTCAAAAATCTCCTGATTTTGCTGGAAAAAAACAAAAAATAAGCCCAGCGCGAATGCGCCGGGCAGGCATGTGTACATAACGTTTGGGCTCGGATACTTTTAAGAGCGTAATCGCCAGCTCGAAAATCTCTCAATTTCACCGCGCTGTCCGCTGTGTAATCGATACTCTACACCGTAGCCGTGCCAGTCGCTGGACTGCAAGGACAGTGCGGAGAACAAAACCTACCATAAGTATATAGTCACTCTGTGCTCGTCAAGCGAATGCGCGTTGGATGTGTGTATAAAAGAAAACGACCCAACGTACCCGTCGGGTCGCTCATGATTCTTCATTCGAACTTGTTTCCAATTTTCGGACGGCTCGATTTACCGTCGCTTCTCACACTCTCCGTTTCCTTGTAACGCTTCAGTGCGTTGTCGATTATATCCACATCTTCTTCCGTTGCGGCCACTGGCCCCTGTCCCAAGACACGGAGAAGCGCCGGAAGATTTCCGCCGATGAATGCGGAAAGTGGTGTGTGTAGTGCCTGTTGCCGCACCCTACTTAGGCGCGCTAACATTCTTTTGTTCATGCTGTTTCTCCTCTCATTCCTTCCGTCTGTTTCGCCACTATTTCTATACCACATCGATGAAAATGACGCAAATTTCACCCATTTCACAAAACTTCGACGCTGTATGGATAGCGGATACCAAACTTTTTTTCCTATAAATTATTTTTTGAGTGATTGGAGTCACTATTCCCAATCATATAGTGAGTGTCACTAAAGGTGCTCTAAACAAGGTCGAGGTTGCAGAGCGTGTGCCTCATGCATATACTGGACAACATGTTGATAACTCGCATTGTGGCGGCAGTCATTCTTCTGGTCGGCTTTTCAATTGGATGGTGGGTATACTCTTCAGAAGTTGGCGGCACAAGGCAGTTTCGCCTCGGTCTTGACCTTTCTGGAGGCACTCAATTGACATATAGGGCTGACCTTTCTTCCATACAAGAAAGTGAAGTCGCGGATTCAATGGCGGCCTTGCGTGACACAATTGAACGCAGGGTGAATTTATTTGGTGTTGCCGAGCCGATAGTACAAACAGAAAAAAGCGGAGTGTTTGCCGAGACTCGTGAAGAGCGGCTCATTGTTGAGTTGCCCGGAGTGACCGAAACGGAAGAGGCGATTCGTTTGCTCGGCGAAACGCCGGTATTGGAGTTTCGTATGATGAAAGAGAATGCCGAACGGGGGGTTGAAATTACACCAGAAACAATCCCCCTATTGTTTGAATCGGCCGCCATAACCGGAAGACACTTGAAGAGTTCCCAACTTCAGTTTGATCAGGGTACGGCGGCGATAGGGGAGCCGGTGGTTGTCCTTAACTTTAACGGAGAAGGAAAGAGGGTGTTTGCCGAACTTACGCGAGAAAACGTGGGTCGCATATTTGGTATTTTTCTTGACGGTGTTCCCATCTCTACTCCCGTTATTCGTGAAGCGATTCCCGACGGCACCGCGGTCATTTCTGGAAGTTTTACTCCAGAGAGCGCGCGAGAGTTGGCACGCAATCTTAATTTCGGTGCTCTTCCTGTTCCTATTCAACTTATCGGCACACAAACAGTGTCGGGGACTTTGGGAGCGGAGGCGGTCTCGCGCGGGCTTGAGGCGGGGAGTATTGGTATTATTGCCGTCGCTATATTTATGGTTGTATGGTACCGTCTTCCCGGCGTTTTAGCGACGTTCGCACTTCTTCTCTACGTTATTGCCATTCTCGCTCTTTTCAAACTGATTCCTGTAACTCTTACGGCCGCTGGTATTGCCGCCTTCATTCTTTCAATTGGTATGGCCGTGGACGCGAACGTGCTTATTTTTGAGCGTATGAAAGAAGAATTAGAGAGCGGGAAAGAAGCGACGGACGCAATTCACAACGGGTTTGCGCGCGCGTGGGCGTCTATTCGAGATTCAAACATTTCTTCGATTATTACGGCCGTCATTCTTTTCTGGTTTGGCACATCTCTTGTTAAAGGGTTTGCGCTTGTCTTCGGGCTTGGGGTTATCGTTTCGATGCTGACGGCAATTAGTGTTTCAAGAACCCTTCTTTTTGCACTTGGTATTGGGGGCGGAAATAGAGTAGCGCGATTTTTGCTCGGGTGCGGGTTTCGCATTTAAAACATCTATGTTCATCATTAAAAACAGAAATATATTTTTTACTCTTACGGGGTTAGTTATTTTTGTCTCCCTTGCGTCACTTTTATTTTTTGGACTACCATTGGGGACTGATTTTACAGGAGGTATTCTTGTGGAAGTTCGGTATGATGCTGTGCGGCCAGACGCATCTCTTGTCATGTCTTCGCTCGATACTCGCATTACCGAGTATTCTCTGCGCGATATTGGGGGGAACGGATATATGCTTCGGGCAGGGAATCTTACGCCCGAAAGTCGGGCTGCTTTACAAAATGTGTTTTCTCTTGACGGGGCGTATGGCGCCACGATTGTGAAGTTGACCGAGGTTGGTCCGACCATTGGCGCAGAATTACGCAACAAAGCTATAGTTGCGCTCGCACTGGTTCTTTGTGCAATTCTTTTGTTCATAGCGTTTGCGTTTCGTAAGGTGTCAGAGCCGGTATCGTCGTGGATGTATGGGTTCATTGCACTCATTGCGTTACTCCACGATGTTATTGTGCCGGTTGGATTGTACGCGGCGTTCGCACATTTTTTCGGAGCGCAAGTAGACACGCTATTTGTAACAGCAGTACTCACGATTCTTGGTTTTTCTGTGCATGACACCATTGTTGTGTTTGATCGTATTCGTGAAAACTTGCGCCGTAATCGTGAGGGTGGGAAGCGGGAGGATTTTGAGATGACGGCGGGCAAAAGTATTGGACAAACATTTGTGCGTTCCATTAATACAACGGTCACGGTACTCGTCGCTCTCATCACCCTCTTCTTTTTTGGCCCAGAGTCTACTCAAAACTTTTCACTCACACTCATTGTTGGTGTTGTTGCGGGAACGTATTCATCAATTGCCCTCGCAACCCCGCTTCTTGTTGTGTGGGAGAAGTACCGAGCGCGACGTTCGTAAACTAGGATACGTGTGGCACACACTTGACTCCGCAATAGTGTTTGCTATACTCACCCAACTCCGCCCCAAGCGGTTTTCTTTTAGGAAGGGGTGAGGGCACGAACTTTGAAAATATAATATAGATATATAAGCGCACATAAAATACGTAAGGTTTAAAAGAACCGCAAGAAACAAGAAAACATAAGAAAAAACAGTAAGTGGATCAAGAGAGTGTTCAGAACAATGTACATTCTTTTGTTCCGTCCAAGGGTTTTTGCTCGCAAGAGCAGAAATCCAAACCTAGAGTAAATCAACTCTTTTACGGCGACTAGCGAGAATCCGAAATGAAAATTTATTTTCATTTCGTTCGAGTGAAGGCGCCGCAAAGAATGTAAAGAAAACTCTTTACTTAGAGTTTGATCCTAGCTCAGGGTGAACGCTGGCGGTATGGATAAGGCATGCAAGTCAAGGGCGCCGCAAGGCGACCGGCAGACGAGGCAGTAATAGGTAGGAACGTACCCAGAAGTCGTGCACAGCTCGTCGAAAGACGGGGTAATTCACGATGGTCCCGAACATCAACTTTGTAATTGTCAGAGCAAGAGTAAACCCGCACACCAACTTTGGCATAGCGCCAAAGGCGGTCGCGGAGTTACCGGCTTGTCCTGCGTCCGCAACAAAATCCGAGATAATACATACATCGGATGCGGCGCAAAAAGAGACGATGCCAAAGTTGGTGTCCGGGTAAAGATTTTTCGCTTCTGGAGCG
>Ga0209542_10000898_pt1 | contig 70778 bp, 69 predicted proteins | sample RifCSPhighO2_01_FD_184028 | JGI IMG/M metagenome (GOLD analysis project Ga0209542, IMG submission 184028) | Soil microbial communities from Rifle, Colorado - Rifle CSP2_plank highO2_0.1 (SPAdes) (version 2) | ecosystem: Environmental > Terrestrial > Deep subsurface > Rock core/Sediment ...
TCTAAGTAGTTGTGTTTAGAATCCAGGAATTCCTTAGCCAATTCGTGAATTCTTGCTGGTTTTATGGCTGTTCTTCTCATACCTACATTATATCAAGAAGGAGGCTATGGTTTTCGAACAGCCTTACCATGCCTTGATTTTTCTAATCAAATCTGATAAACTTGCTACTATGAGGTTAGATGGGTAAAAGAATGAAAAATTATATCGCGGGGTGGAGCAGCGGCAGCTCGTCGGGCTCATAAATAATTGTGACCTACCATAGTAATGTGGCATGGAAAAACTCTCTAAATTGTCTGGAAACCCCACTCGCCTATCAGCGAAGGGCAATCAGCAGCGAAACCTTAAGCTCATCGAAAGGGACGTTCAGAGACTATAATGGGAGCACCCGTAACCGTAACAAAAGTTGGGTGATGGTATAGTCCGTCACTGCAAGTAATTGCAGATTAACAGTCAGAACCCGAAGGTCGCAGGTTCGAATCCTGCCCCCGCAACAAGGCTGGAGAAGCAGACGCGAAAACGTCTGTTTTTCTTTTATTAATGCGATTATTTAGAGGTTCTAACCGAATCGGATGTTTCTTTAATTCTTTTGAGATGGTTTGTAACGGTAACAAGGCTTTCTCTATATCAATGCTAAGTATTTGGTCTTTTAGGATGAGGTCCGAACCAAGAGCCCCTAAAATCTGTTTTCTAACCTGCCAGTCTCCGGTCTCCATCCTCTCTTGAGCATCGCTGGCAAATTTAAAAACATTCTCGGCTATCTCAACCCATTTATTTACCTGCTGACCAGAGTTAGCGAGCTGCTTCTCTAGTCCACCCTTTTCCACCAAAATTTCCTCTTTTCTTTGAGCAAATTCCTCAGATGTTATTTCTTGACCCGCCCTCATATCAATTAAACCCTTCAATCTGTTTACGCAAAGCGTATATGCTCTTTGCTGGCTCCGAGAAGCAATGCATGAAAGAAAGATCACCCAACCTATACGATGAAAATTATGGTGGTGGAGATTACTATGAATATGACTCTTGGTAACGTACGAACGATGAAGCTTCCGAAAACAAAACTGGCTATTGCGGCCAGTTTTGTTGAGATAATTCTAAATTAATCATGGGCATTATTTATCCTTATGAGCGTCATAAAATATATCTACATAATCTTTATAGATATAAGAGCGGCCATATTTTTTTTCTGGATTTCTCAATTTTAATATTTCTAATTCGATGAACCTATCAATTAATTTTTGAGCACCATTACCTGTAAAATCAGTCCATTCGGATATGGTGGTTACATCTACAATTGGTTGTGCAAAAAGCCGTGGTAATACCTCAATTGCACTTTTAGAGGAGCGCTTATCCATACTCTGAATCTTTAATATATCACGCTCTCTTATTTTAGTTATTTTATGCACCGTTTCTATGGCTTCTTGTGCGGTTTCAGAAATACCAGCAAGAAAGAATTGCACCCATTTATCAATTGCCCCCTCATGATATCCATGGAGTCGATCATAATAAACTTTTTGATGTTTTTTAAAATATGATGACAAGAACAACACTGGCTTCGACAGTAAGCCTGTTTCTCTAAGATAAAGGGTAGTAAGCATACGTCCTGTTCGTCCATTACCATCTCTAAAGGGGTGGATTGTCTCAAATTGACCATGCAGAAGTGCGGCTTTAGTAAGCGGCAATAAGTCATTACTTTCTACATGGACAAACTTTTCCCAATCACTTAGACAACGTTGCATCACATCCACTGGCGGTGGAACATACTTTGCGTCATGAGGACTTGTACCATTTATCCAGTTCTGATCGTGTCTAAATTCACCCGCACGTGCATCATGGGTCATGCGCCCACCCTCCATTAACTCTTTATGCATTAACTTTATTAGCCTGGTGCTAATTGGTATTTTTTCTAGTAATTTAATACCGCGATTTAATGCCTTAATATAATGAGTAATGTCGTCGACATCGTCCGGTAAATTTGCATCGATTTTTGCCTCTGCTTCAAGTGCATCCATCATAGTTGCGCCCGTCCCTTCAATCTGACTAGAAGAAGTTGCATCTTTTAAAATATACATAAAAATAAAAAAGTCTACGTCAGGTAATAGCTGAGTAATCCCGTCTAATTTACTAACAAAATGCTGAGCTCGAGAATCCATTTTAATTAATTCTGGAAGTAGATTAAACCCGTCCACGGGAGGAAATGGATTTGGAAAAAAGGACTTATATGTACCCCACTGGGCATCCTTATGATATATATATTTTCCTATCTTCATTAGTTTTAGTTAGTTAGTATTAATAGCTCTAATACGCACTAATATAGCATATAGTTAGTTTTGCTGCAAGTAAACCTAACTATAATTACGCACGATTCCTCTACATTTACTACTATGGTATTTTACCACCCCCCCCACCCCCCCTCACAAGCCCAAACCCAGAATACTCCCTCAATCCCCCGAGATAGGTTCTCATGTCCTCCAACCCCCGCAACCAAATATGAAAACGAGGCGTAAACCGTCTCGTTTTCGTTTATTTAAGATGTTAGATGGCGGAGATGATAATTGAAAACTGGTTAACGGCCGGGTTTTCACTTGTTGACAACGGAAATGCGGAGCTTGCAAGGAAAGAGTATAATTAAGGTAATAAATTTTTAAGTCAATATACGAACACCGGTACTATTAAAATCTCTCTTTGCTCTGTTTTTCTGTTTTTATCGGCATTACTATTTGTTCCTCTTTTAGCTTTCGCCCAAACACAGCTACCCTGTTCCGGAAGTGTTACTATCACAGACGCCACTCAAGCCCAGCCCGGAGTATTAGCGGTTGTTTCAAATTCAGCCCAGGCATCTTTTACCGTGACCGGCCCGGCAACTTATCATGGCAACGGTTATTATTGGGTCCAGCAAGGAATCCCGGTCGGTACCTATACGATTACCTGGAATGGTGTCTCCGAATGTGGAACTCCGGCATCAGAAACAAAATCAACCAATACTCAAGGCTCGGTAGCTTTCACCGGAAATTATCAAAGCATTAGCAATGCTCCTACCCCCACTCCGGTTCCAACTCCTACACCCACTCCGGTTCCATCATCACCAAGCGGCCGCTATATGACTATCGGTTCAAATCCACCCTCTGCTTCGGTCTATATCAACGGCTCGCTCATGGGTAAAGCACCGGTCAAAGTCAAACTTCCAGAAAATGTGCCGATCAAGATCAAATGTACGCTACCTAACTATTCAGACTATACCTATAACTATCCAGCCGTTAGTCCCCTGCCAGCGGGGATTGCTTCTGTAAATTCCGACTGGACATGCACCTTAAAAAAACTTTTATCGACTACATCTTCTCCTTCACCTTCTCCGGCACCGTCCCAATCATACCAGCCAAGACAACAGCCCAACGAAACTGTTGGGCCAACCCTATCACCAGCGACACCAACTCCATATATTACATCAACGCCTCCAGTTATGGAGTCCAAGGGATTTTTCTCTCGCGTTTTCGGTTCCGTAAAATCTTTCTTCGGAAAATTATTTGGACGTAAAAGTTCTTCGCCGCCAGCTTCGACACCTACCAATAGTCAAGATCCTACTGGTTCTTCTGACAATAAATTAGAAGGTGTATGGAAAGTTGAGCAAATTTTAATGTATGACCCGCTCATTAAAGATTTCCGCCCGACCCAAGCCGGGGGAAATTATACCCAATACAAGGGCAATCAGGTATGCATTAATGGTGTTTTAGGTCCCAACGATATGCCCCAACCCTGTCCTCGTTATGAGACGTTTACTATTTCGAAGGATCAGATAATCATGCCCAGTGTTACCGCATACTCTATTCACTTTAAACTGTCGGGAGATAAGCTTGAATTATCCTTAGAACCAAAAACCGGTCCAACCACTCCCAACTCGCCGCAAAAGCAGAAAATAATTTTATCAAGATTGCATAAGAATGTCCCTGATTATCCCGCATCCAACCAGCCTCAGGCATCGGCAACACCAAAGGCAACCAGTACGCCGGTTATTGCGCCGATAAAAACTCCCACTCCTACACCTATACCAAGCATTAAGCCGACTCCCACGCCATCCCCCGTTCAGTCTACGGCAGTTCAAAACCTGCAAGGACTATGGACTACGGAAAACTCTGCAGATAGGAATATGGGTATTAATGATATGGAGTTTAACGGAAATAAGTTCTGCAGTGTCAGTAATTTGTGCGCACTCGGGAAAGCTGATTACTGGACCTACACCGTTGAGGGCAATGCCATAGTCATTAAGGAGCCAATCCAGGCAGGCGAGTTAGGCGGAGGAGGAACCGGATATGCGACACTAACTTATTATTTTTACTTCCAGGGCAGTAAGCTTGTGATAACATTTCCCGGCGGTTCCAAATATACTTTTGTCAAAATCCCCATCTATGCCACCCCTACGCCAACTTCTATGTATTAATATTTTATTAGTTCCGTCGCAAGTCTTGTTCGTAACCTTGTTACGGGCAAGACCTCAAGGGAACTAATCTTAACAGAATGAAGAGATACTATCTACCCCTGCTTCTGCTGTTAGCGTTTATTGTCGGGTCGAAGTTGGTTTTTGCCTCTAAGCCGTCTGATTTCGGTCTAAAGGATGGGGACTTGATAAGCGCCATCTTCTCAGATGATCCCGACGTATATATTATCAACGAACAGGGCTATAAGCGGCTTTTTCTCAACCCGGAAATATTTAAGTTCTACGGTCATCTCGGCGGATTTGCAAACGTTAAACTTGTTACTCCGGAAATCAGGGATTCTTTCCCGACCTCCGGTTTTTTCCGAAACTGCGAAGACAATGATCAGAGGGTATATGGTACAAGTGTAGATAGTGAAGATGCGGGCCGGCTTCATTGGATAAATAAGTCCGGCGATCAGGCCGTTCAGGAAGACCCGGATTTCTTCAAAAAAGTTTTCTGTATTAACCGAAGAGAGTTTAACTGGTATCCAAGGGGAGAAGAATTTAGGGCCTTAAAAGAGATTCCCCAATACAATCGAAGCGTAGAAGCCGATAATCCCGTTATCTGTCATCATCCGTCTGAGGACCCCCAAACATTTCAAACAATAAGAGTTGCGCCAGAATCCCTTGATACCCACTTCCAGCACGGGGACACCAAGGGGGCTTGTCCGGCAGTTTCCATATCAACCCCAACACCGACACTAACTCCAACGCCCACTCCAACACCAATCCCAAGTAATACTCCAATTTATACTCCTACGCCGACTCCAACGCCCGTTATTCAGTATTCACCCACTCCTACGCCGACACCAACTTCAGTTCCTGTCGAAACCATACTCTCAACTGTTACCCTTGCTTCTCCGAATGGCGGTGAGTGCATGGCCGGCATTTTTCCAATAACCTGGTCATCTTCTCTTGGCAGTGAGGTCGCTAATTGGAGGTTAAACTACTCCCTTGATAATGGCTCGACGTGGTGGTACGTGATGTATGTTCATAATTTCGCCGCCAGATCATATAATTGGGCTTCCGGGGACGTCAATACGCGAAGCGATATGGATAGCGGTAATGTAATAATGAGGGTCCAGGCCTACAGCCCCACATTTCCTGGAGGTACCTTGCTTGGTTCCGATACTTCAGACAGAGTCTTTTCGGTTCGTCCGACATGTCCGGGAGGTTCGATTCCCGTCGCACCCACCAATCTTACGGCCGCACCCAAAACCTACAGCAACGGCGTACAGTCTATTGTCTTGAATTGGACAGATAATTCCAATAACGAGCTTGGTTTCGCAACGTCTAAAAGAATTCAGGGTACCGGTACATGGGATAACCCTATATATGTTTCAGGAACCGGCATAGAGTATCAAGGTCTTCAGTCTGGCACTACTTATGAATTCAAGGTTCGTTCCGGAAACCAATACGGTTACTCGTCTGAAGTTAAAATTATTGCCACCGCAGGAACTTCTGTTCCAACCCCAACCCCGGCACCTACTCCTACTCCAACGCCAACCCAGCAGGCTAATTTATCTATAAACTCAACTCCTTCGGGTGCTGTGGCCACTAATATCAATACCGGATATGTCTACTGTCAGTCGACCCCATGTAACGTCCAAGCTACCGTTCCTCCAAATTCTGTGAATATTAAAATTTCAAAAGCCGGATATTATGACTGGACAAGTCTTATCTATCTTTACGCAGGACAGACAACAAATGTAGGCGCACTACTTTTGGCGGCTCCGACCCCGACACCTACTCCTACTCCGACGCCTACGCCAGCTCCTATGACACTGACAATACGAGGAAGAATGGTTAATGCCCTAACCAACCAGCCTGTAACCAGCACAAGTATGTTAATCTGGAATTGGAAAGGCACCACAAGAAGAGATTTTTACTTAAAATCCGACGGCACGTTTGAAATACAGCTTACCGAAGATGATATTGCTAATGCCTCGGCTACGTATGTCAATAATGTTCACATCGACAACCAAGCCTGCTATGACCAGTCGCAGTTTTCAATCCAAAAAACGTCGACCGGCGGCGTTGACTACGTAAGAGTACAAGGACCCGGTGGTAATTACTCGGGTATTTCTACAAGAACCGTTCAGCCCATAAATAATGTGGCTGATATCGGAGATTTCTTGGTTTGGCCCGTCACGGGCTTCAATTTGGTGTCAGATATTCCTGTAAAATTTACTTCCCAGTTTGCAAATGGCAGTGGGGGAGGCGGAAATAGTCTTTATAAAACAAGCCATGGATTTAGCACCCTCTACCCAATAAATACTGGGACCAGCATCATTCTCACGGATCAATCTGGAAAACAATATACTTCTCCTTATATAAAATATTCTTCAAGTCAACACTGCAGTCAGGTTACCTTAAACTTCACGAGTACTGAGGGCGGTCAATTCTCATGGAGTCCGCCGGGAGAAACAGCTATGGCTAATCCTAATTCTTCTTTTGCCTCCAACACGTTTACCAGAGATCTATACTTTGGACTCACCGGTAACGACGTAAAACAGCTCCAAGCCCTTTTAGTGAACGAGGTTGGCTATTCGTCTGACTTGCTTACCGGATACTTCGGACGCATTACCCGTGATGCAGTGAAAAGGTTACAAGGAAAGTACGGCATTAAACCGGCGTACGGCTACTTTGGTGAAATCACCCGCAGAACGCTCAGGGCCTTGATATCTAATCCATAAGGATAAGATTATAAGGATCCTTGACTTAATGGCCGGGAAAAAAGATTGACAATACACCAGAGATGGTGTATTGTCTTGTTTATCTTTTCGGGAGGAGGGGTGGCAAATGCCGAACAAGAGATGCACCCATCAATGCAAGTGTGGGAACAACGATACAAATAGTTTTAGGGTCAAAAAATCTTGCTGCTTGAGATGTCCTACATGTTACCGGAACGTAAAGAGGACATCGATCCAAGAACACCAGATAAAATGCCATCCCGACAGTGAAACTACTTGGAGATTGTTCGGCTATCAAGCATAACAGCGGCGCGACAAATTCGGCCGCTTTTTGTTTTCCCCGCTCCTCCTCAGGTTTATTGCTAAAATTTTGATTTCGTATTACAATACTAAAGTTATGTTGACCACTCAGCAAAAACTCAAGATATTGGAGGGTCATCGCGTCCACGACAAGGACACGGGATCTCCCGAGGTTCAGATAGCCTTGTTCAGCGAAGAGATAGAAAAGCTCGCAAAACACCTCAAGAAACACGGCAAAGACAACAGTTCAAGAGTCGGTCTTTTAAAGATGGTTGCAAAGAGAAAAAGACTCTTGGATTACCTCAAAAGAGAAGCTCCCAAAAGGCATGCTTCTTTGGTTAAGAAATTAGGTTTGGATAAATAATCTATGAATAAATCCACGGTTCCTCAAAGAAAAAACCACCGAATAGGTGTTTTTGTTGATGTCTCGAACATGTACCATTCGGCTAAAAACCTTTATAAATCGCGGGTGAACTTCCGCGAATTGCTAAAGATAGTCACGGCCAACCGGGAATTGGTCAGAGCCATCGCCTACGTCATAAAGTCCGACACCAAAGAAGAAAAGGCTTTTTTTGAAGCCTTAGAAAAAGCCGGATTCGAACTGAAATCAAAAGATCTTCAAATTTTCCCGGGAGGCATGAAAAAGGGTGACTGGGACGTGGCTATCGCCATAGACGCCATCACTCTTTCCAAGCTTGTCGATGTCGTAGTAATGGTTTCCGGTGACGGAGATTACGAACCATTGGTTGAGTATCTGAAATTCAACGGATTAGTGGTGGAGGTGGCCGGATTCGGCCGTTCAACCAGCGCCCGACTCATCGAAGCCGCTCATAATTTTACCGACCTTGAGGAAGTAAAAGATAAGGTGCTATTGAAGTAGACTTTTTTATATAATATTGTATAGTCAGTAAATACAAGCTAATTAACAACAAAAGTGGCGGGGAACCCTCCGAAATTTGAAAAAATTTAGGCGGGCAGGCAAAGCAGAATGGGGCTATATTGGCCATTTGATTCAATCGGTAATTGAGTTAAGCGGCCAGCGTTGCACTCACTCTTTTGTTAGTTCTCATCAAATGGGTATCAAAAGATACACCGAAGAATTCGCGGGAAAACCGTTAGTTATTGAGTTTGGCCGATTAGCCAACCTGGCTAATGGATCAGTCTATGTGCAGTACGGAAACACTGCCGTTTTAGTTACCGCCGTAATGTCCTCTTCTGTCCGGGCCGGGATAGATTATATGCCCCTCTCTGTTGACTATGAGGAAAGATATTATGCCGCCGGGAAAATATCTTTCTCCAAGTGGATCAAGCGCGAAGGCCGTCCGTCGGACGAAGCTATTTTGAGCGGCAGATTGATCGATCGATCTCTCCGGCCGAGATTCGACCATCGCATCAGAAACGACATGCAAATCGTAGCAACCGTCCTTTCTTTTGACGGCCAGAACGACCCAGATATGCCGGCACTTTTCGGAGCCTCCTTAGCACTGATGACCTCTGATATACCTTTTAACGGCCCCGTAGCCAGCACAAGAGTCACTCGAGTCAATGGAAAATTAATATTCAACCCGACCTACGAGGAGAGAGGGGCCGGAGATTTTGATATTGTCGTAGCCGGAACATCGAACAGAATCAACATGATCGAAGCTGGCGCATCCATCACTCCGGAAAGGGATGTCACCGAGGCGATAGCTGCCGGATTTAACGAATTTCAAAAATTAATCAACCTTCAGAAAAAGATTGTCAACGAAATGAAACCGGTAAAAAGACAATTGGTTTTTGCCGAAGAAGATAAAGATTTGAAAAAAGCAGTTGATACCTTCCTCGAACCTCGGCTCGAGAAAGCAATATACACCAAGATCAAGCAAGAATACGTAGAGGGCGTAGCCAAAGCCCGGAAAGAAATGATGGAACACCTGAAAGAAGCATATAAAGATTCCGACGGCTTGGATAAGAAACTAAAGGAGGCTGAGCATTTATTCGAGGAGGAGATAAATGACATAGTTCATCGCAACGTTTTAGCCTCCGAGAAAAGGCCTGATTTCAGAAAAATTGACGAACTTCGGGATCTGTCGGCAGACACAAACGTCCTCCCCCACTCTCACGGTTCGGGGCTATTTCAAAGAGGAACCACTCAAGTTTTGTCGATCTTAACTTTAGCCGCTCCGGGCATGGAACAGTGGATAGAGACTATGGAGATCAATCTGACTAAAAAGAGATTTATGCATCATTATTCTTTCCCGCCTTATAGCGTCGGGGAGACCGGGAGAATGGGCGGTGCGGGCCGAAGAGATATCGGTCATGGTGCCTTAGCTGAAAGAGCTTTGCTGCCGGTAATTCCTTCTAAAGACGAATTTCCTTATACGATAAGAATGGTCTCTGAAACATTGGCTTCGAACGGATCTTCATCGATGGCTTCGGTATGCGGTTCGAGTTTAGCAATGATGGATGGCGGGGTACCCATAAAGTCGGCGGTGGCCGGTATTGCAATGGGGGTCATGTTTGATCAAAAAGGAGAAAAATACAAAATTCTGACAGACATACAGGGACCGGAAGACCATCATGGAGATATGGACTTCAAGGTTGCCGGAACGAAAGACGGAATAACCGCCATGCAAATGGATGTGAAAGTCGAGGGAATAACCGAAGAAGTTCTTGAAAAAGCGCTTCTTCAGGCAAAACAGGCTCGTCTTCAGATATTAGAAACTATGGACGCCAAGATATCCGAACCAAGACCCGACCTCTCCCCTCTCGCTCCCCGGGTTAAAACTCTTAAAATAAATCCTGAGAAGATCGGGGCCGTCATAGGAAAAGGCGGAGAAACAATCAATAAAATTATTGACGAAACGGGAGCTCAAATCGATATTGAAGACGATGGATCAGTCTTTATAACCTGCGTTTCGGCCGACGGCATGGACAAGGCTATCAAAATGATCGAGGAATTAACTTATGAAGCAAACCCCGGCGATGAATTCGACGGAAAAGTAAGCAGACTTCTTGAGTTCGGAGCAATGGTTGAGTACCTCCCCGGAAGAGAAGGTTTAGTCCATGTTTCAGAAATTTCCAGTGAAAGAATCCGCCGCCCGTCTGACGTTCTAAAGCTCGGCCAAAGCGTTCACATAAGAGTGAAAAACATCGATGAATATGGTAGAATTAACCTGACAATGAAGAAATAGTGATCGACGATTAGTCTCTATCATATAAACTTAGTTACTATGGCTCCGATCACCGGTAGCTAATTAATGCCAGACTCGAATTCAAAAATCACCACCTTTGACGATCTCGTAAAGGATCTTATCGAATCAAAAACTCCCGCTCCGGCTCAAGGCCAAGGGAGATCTGTCGGTCCACTGCCGCCTCTTGCGTTTGGTAACTTGCCGGTCTCAAAACCCCGTCCGGAACAGCCACCTTCACCCACCCCACTCCCCCAAACCAACCTGCCCCCGCTGACTTCAAGGGGAGTGCCCCCGGAGGCAAGAAGCGTTACGCTCCCTCCCCTTTCACCCCTTCCGAAAAAACAGACCCTCGAAAGGCCGAAAATACAAGAATATCAATCAACTATCAGGACTTTATCCGGCGATTTAGAGCGTATTAAAACCGGCCAGAAACTCAACGGCACAGATATTGAAAGAAGAATCCTGAATATAGAAAAACTGCCGGTTCCGCCAAAAATAACGCCGGACTCTCTTTCGAATGTTCCTCTCCCGCCAAAGCCTTCAGAAAGAGGGATTACCGAACCAAAACTGCCTGAAAAAGAAGCGCCGCCCGTTCAAAAAGGCAACCTGCTTGGAAATATGATATCTTGGGGATCGGCTCATAAAATGATCCTCAGCATTGCTATGGTTGTCGTGATAGCAATGGGGGGGGTCGGCTATTATTTCTTATACTTATACGCCCCCGAACCGACCCCCGGTCCAACAATCAGCCAAAGCCCCGTCCCTACGACCATAAAAAGACTGAATGATATTCTCGGCAGTATGGCCGATATTACCGTCAATTTCCCTAAAACCGGAAATCCGGGCGATTTGCTATCAGCCGCAATTCAAGGCCAGAATGTAGACAAGAGGCAGTTTAAGAAAATAACCGCAGTAGAAATGGACAGTGGCCAAAGGTATAGCGTCTTAGGCCTTTTTGACAGATTTTTCATAAACTATCCCGCCAATTTCAAGGAAGCCCTCGGAGCAGAATCAGCCGTTCTCCTGTACGGACAGGAAGAAACTTTTGGATCAGACGGTAAGCCAACTACAATCGGCCCGGCCGGTAAAAAACTTATTATCCTGTCTGAAATAAAAGACCAAACTAAAGCCGCATCAGCTCTTTTATCTTGGGAACCAACAATGGTCGAGGGTATGGGCAACCTTCTTAATCTCGATCCTAAATCGGCCAGCAGTCCTAACTTTATGAATAATACTTATCGCGAAGTCAATATTCGATACAGAAATTTTCAGTTTCCTGATAAAACAATAGACTATGCAATGATGGCGGCGAATAACCAGAAAATCTACCTTGTCATTTCGAACTCCAAAGAAGCAATTTATGCAATAATCGATAAATTGAAATAAGATAACAGTGTTAACAACCTGTTATCTTCTGTCACTACCGTATCGAGCCGAAGCGGCTCTTTTGCTTTATAATCAGAAATAACCCAGATTTTAAGCCATTTTTTGGTGGTGACAAACATTGGTGACATCCGGAAATCATGGTGACAACTTATCAACAGAACATGGATTGCTCATATTTTCTGGTCGCGCTATTATTAAGTTAGCTCTTTGGCTAGCGGTTATAAAAATCTTATACCTGCTGGCGAACAGTTTTTCACTTGAGGCCTGGGCCCACACATCACGCACTTGCGTTTTAGGGGCATCCGGGCCTTCTTTTTTTCTTTTTATTAGCCCCTAAGCGAATACCGCGGTCATAAGGCCGGGGAGAATCATTAATCCGATTTTTGCTTCTCCTTATTACCTTGTGCTATACTTGCTTATTCCTTTTAAATGAGCAATAATTCTACCAAAGATTATGACCAAAGATGAACTAAAAAAGCTCGACGATGATCTTGCCCAAGAAGAAAAGGTGATAAGAAATCAGCTATCGAGCATAGCCAAAGAAAACCCCCTCGTAAAGGGTGATTTCGACGTGGTAGTTGAGGACCTTGGAAAATCTCAGGAAGATGCGGCCCAGGAGGCCGGTGATTTGGATAGAGATCAAGCTCTTGTTGACGCCCTTGAAAGGAGATTAAAGGAAATAACAAGCACAAGGCAGAAAATAAAGTCAGGAAAATACGGAAAATGCGATAATTGCGCTTCAGAAATATCTGTTGCCCGCCTGAAAGCAATGCCTGTCGCATCTTTATGCATAAGTTGTGCTCAAAAACCAAGGTAATCATATTGAATAAACGCATCTTGAGGGAGATGCCCAAAATTGTCAGTCAGAATCCTATCCGCAGCCATAACCGGAATAGACGCCCAGCTTATTGAAGTTGAGGTTGATTCGACTCCCGGCCTTCACTCTTTTACCATTGTCGGTTTGCCCGACAAGGCTGTCCAAGAATCTAAAGACCGTATCGGATCGGCTATAAAAAATGCCGGCTTATTGGCGCCGAACTCTAAGAATAGGAGGTTGATTATAAACCTCGCACCTGCTGATCTAAAAAAAGAGGGGCCGTCCTACGATTTGCCGGTAGCGATAGGTTATCTCTATGAAACCGGCCAGCTTAAATTTGATTCTTCGAAAGTTTTATTAGCCGGTGAACTGTCTCTTGATGGATCTTTGAAGCCAATAAACGGAGCTTTAGCAATGGCTATTTTGGCCGATAAATTAGGGTTAAAGGAGATAATACTCCCCTCCTCCAATGTAAAAGAAGCGTCGATAATCCAAGGTATCGAAGTCATCGGAGCCCAGAATATAAGCGAAGTAATAGGCCACCTGAACCGCACTTCGATAATTGATCCGATAGAAAAAGTAAGCTTAGAAAACTCGCCGAACAGCCGCCAAGCTGACGTTTTTTCCCTCATAAAAGGTCAAGAATTCGCTAAAAGAGCTCTCTCGATAGCCGCCGCCGGATTCCATAATATTCTCATGTATGGTCCGCCCGGTTCCGGCAAGACTATATTGGCAAAAGCCGCCATCGACCTGATGCCAGATATGTCTATTGATGAGGCAATAGAGACGGCTAAGATATACAGTTCGGTGGGCTTGATAAATAACTCTCCCCTATCCGCCCAGAGGCCTTTCAGGAACCCTCACCATACCACATCGTCCGTTGCTATTGTCGGAGGTGGAAGCTACCCCAAGGCTGGAGAAATAAGCTTGGCTCATCGCGGAGTTTTATTTCTTGATGAATTGCCTGAATTCAGGAGAGACGTCTTAGAAAGCCTCAGACAGCCACTGGAAGACGGGACGGTAACTATCTCAAGAGCCTCCGGATCAACCGTCCTACCGGCCAAATTTATGCTAATAGCCGCAATGAACCCATGCCCATGCGGAAACTTTGGCAACGAAAAGGCAGCTTGTGTGTGTCCCCCATTCAACATCTTGAAATACAGGAAAAAAATATCCGGACCTCTGCTCGACAGGATAGACATACAGGTAAATGTTCCGCGCGAAACAATTGATATGGAAACCAAGACAGAGCCTCAAAAACCGGAAAAAATGGCTGAAATTAGAAAAAATATCGATAAAGCAAGGGAAGTCCAGTTGACCCGATTTAAGGGCCGTGACATCTATACTAATTCTGAGATAAACTTCAAAAACATAGATACCTTCTGTTTTCTTACTAAAACGGCAGAAAATCTTTTAAAAACCGCCGTAAACAACAAGGGGTTATCGCTCAGAACCTACCATAAGATTAAAAAATTAGCCCGCACCGTAGCGGATCTTGAACGGTCTGAGCTGATCGATGAAACCCATATTGCTGAAGCCCTAAGTCTTCGGCTGAACGAGAAGATGTTCAGTGACTTGGCCTAATGTTCCGCGCGGAACATTTTGATAACAAAAACCGGCAAACAGCCGGTTTCTGCCTATATTTTGCCTTAAGATTGTTCAGGGTTTCGATAAGATCCCGATCAAAATCAGTCATGCAACCCCTGCCCTCCATGTAAGAAGAGACGAAGAACGTGATTAGAGCCTGTATGCGTTCTACTCTATTTTTATCAGCTCTTTCTGATAGCAACTCGCCCCTCAACATAAAAGAAGGCATAGAATCGATCTCCTTTTCTACGGCCTCAACCTGTCTCTCAAACCAATTCCGCCCCTGCTTCAACTGAAGCCTCCTTCTCCTCAGTGGTATAATTTGCCCTTCTTAAATTAGATGGTTTTCGAAGTTGAGTCAACGATTGTTCCGCGCGGAACAATGCAGATTAACTAAAAAACAGCCTTTTTGGCTGTTTTTTAGTACTTAGCTAATGGATTGCGGGCTCCATGGACTTCAAAGTGGAGATGGTTCCCGGTAGACCGACCGGTAGAGCCCATCAGCATTATCAGCTGGCCCCTCTGAACATAATCACCAGCTGAAACTAAGAGTTTCGAACCATGGGCGTACAGGGTCTCCGTGCCATTTGGATGAATTATCTTAATGTATTGTCCGAAACCGCCGTTATAACCAACCCCGTCTGAAATTGCCACGGAACCTTCGGCTGCTGCATATATCGGAGTACCGCGAGAATTGGCAATATCCACGCCGTTTCTTCCATGTATCCTTCCCCAGTTGTATCCGTTGGTCGGAAGCATAAAGTAGTCACCGAGATTCGCTAAATAAGCAAAGGGTTTGTTGGCTGAAGCAATAGTCGTACCAGCCTTAATCATTGACTTGATCTCGCCGTCAGGAACGATAATCTGTTCCCCTATGCTAATTTCAGCATTTTTGGATAAGCCGTTAAATTCTATGATCCTCCCCTCGTTAGCATTATATTTTTTAGCAATTGAAGCAATGGTATCGCCTGATTTTATCTGATGAATTACCCCTGAAACCGGGGGTATTTTAAGCACCTGACCGGGAGAGATACTGTCGGAATTTCTAAGGTTATTAGCCCAGATAATGGAATTAATACTGACTCCATAGTCGGAAGCTATAAAGGACAGTAAATCGCCCTGCTGAACTGCGTATTCAGAGACTCGATTGCTTATGAATCTTCCCACTTCGATGTAGTTAGCCTCGGCAGGATTATAAGCGCTTAACGACTGATCGCCAATATTGTAATCTAATATATCGCTTCCATAGTCTTCTTCATAAGGAGCCTGCGAATTAAAAGCAAGAAGGCTTCCTATATCGGCAAGTTGGTTTCCGTTTGTTTCTATGTAAGCCGATGTTTCTTCTATATAGCCCTTCAAGAGATTACTGAATAAACTCGCTTTGTTGTCGCCGTTATCCATTTTAAAAGCAAACAAGACAAATATAATCACTATGAAAGAAAAGACTCCGAAAGCTTCACTCTTGACGAGGTTTCTGGTTCTGCGCCTATGTATGGAAAGTCTTGAGATCGCTTGCCCCAAAAAAGACTTTATTTTGTTGAATTTAGTATCAATAGTAGTTTTTTAAGCCGCAAACTCTTAAAAACTCCCTAAAATAGAAAAATTCTCCGCATGAGAATTACGCTGTAAATCTACCATTATTTACCCTCCAATGTCAATCAATCTTTGTTGATATTGGGGGTATAAAAATGTAGATTATTGTAATGACAAAAATATCTGAAATTGGATTTATAGCCGAGGGCTATGTCGCACAATATCTTGCATCTAAAGGCTACCGAATATTAGCTCAAAACTATAAAAAACCTTGGGGCGAGATAGATTTGATCGTCGAAAAAGATGAGGTATTGGTTTTTGTTGAAGTAAAAGCAAACACGGCCGATATCGCAGGGTTCGAACCTGAAACAAGAGCTGACAGAGAAAAAATGAAAAAAGTTGTTCGTACGGCCCAAACTTACCTGACCGATAAAAAAATCGGCTCCAACCAGGAATGGCAAGTCGATATTATTTCTCTTGTCTTTGATAAGAATAGGGGAGTGGCAAAGATTAAACATTTTAAGAATGTCGAGATATAGAGACACTCAGCCTTGGCTTATTCGAGGTACACCATAAAAACGCTTGGCCATAATCCATAAAGGGCACGGAGTAAATTTCTACTGAAATTTCTCCTTTTACTCAATCCGGTCGATTTCCGTAAATCCCTTCATGGATTACGGCCTCGCTTGGGCTGTTGTTTCGGAAGTCTCAAATGCTTCAGAATGACAAGGGGGCTTCGCCTTGGTTTTTTATAAATCCGTTCATCGGGTTAAGGCTTCGCTTAGTGTTTAAATAATCGGCCCGGGAAATCCCCCTTCAGATGCTAAGGTCTCCGCCCCTCAATTGACATAATTTTATGATAGTTTCGCGCGGAACATAGTGCTTTGTAAACAGCTATTTTGGCTCATTTTTAGCCCTTTACAAATAGGTTGAAATTTGATATAATATAAGCAAGGAGTAAGACCCTTGAAAACTGGCCAGAAATGGCCGAGGAGAAGAGAAGATGAAGAAGATCGTGTTCGCAATCGTTGTCGCGATCGCCCTGATCGGCGTCGTGCCGGCCAAGGCTGAGGCCCAGTGCCTCGTCATGGCAACGTCAGGAACCTGCATGGTCTGGGGTCAAAACCCCGGAATGTCATATGGCGGGTATCCGCTGCCCCAGCCGATGCCCGGCGGGTACAACGACTACCGACAGTATCAGCAATACCGCCGTTCTTTCCCGAACTATGGGTACCTTGATTGGAACCCGCAGGGAGGGTATTACGGCCGGTACAGCGGCCGGCAGTTCAACCCCATGCTCGACGCGTGCGGTCGGGAACTAAAGACCAAAACGCAACGCGTGGAGAGAGGGATCGGAACCGTCATCGGAACGACCGTTCTCGGCGCCATCCTCGGCGGCAAGAAGGGTGCAGCGTATGGGGCGGCCGGAGGAGCGGCAATCGCGGTTCTTCAGGATTCAAAGTACTATTCGAATCCCGACGAAGCCTGTGAGTTCTACTCGGGCCAGCCCGGATACGGATACCGCGACCAGTTCGGCCCCGCCATAGGACCCAGATCTGCATCTGCGAATCAGACGCCACCGGTCGATATCCAAATCACCGGTGACGGACCGTTGACCCTCGTCAACATGAAGTCGGAAACGATGGAGGTGTTCGATGGCCAAACGGCCACCGATATCGTCATCGCTCCAGGCGAGGGGATCCGCGTCGGCCTGCCGAAAGAAGGATACCGCGCCGTCTACACCGTGTTCACCAGCGCGGGTAAAGTCGAGCGGAAGTGGGCGCGCAACGTGCCCCGGGGCTCGACTCTCGAGTTTCGGTGAGATCTGCAAGTCGTGTCTGCAACCAAGCTCCAGCTTGGCCGTCGCGGACACGACTTTTTTCGTGTCTTAAAGGGACTGCTGCCGAATAGGCTTTCGCAGCGAAACTTTCAGATTTCGGAGGCGATTCCCGGGAAGTTCCTCCCGTGAACCTTCGCCTTGAAGCGAGCCGAAGCAGAAATTGTGAGGCATATACAGTGTATCTGTCGAGCAATTTCTGCAAGGGCATAGCCGAAATCTGAAAGTTGGAGTAGAAATGCTATTCGGCAGCAGTCCCTTATATATGTTAAGATTAGCTATGATTTATAGAACTAAAGGGGCCAAAGAAACAAAAGATTTAGCCAAGAAAATACTTAATAAAATTGATCGGCCAAATCCTAAAAAAGGGTTAGTAGTTGCCCTGGAAGGGGAGTTAGGCGCCGGTAAAACCACCTTTGTTCAGGGATTGGCTCGGGCCTTCAAAATAAGAACGAAACTAAAGAGTCCGACATTTTCTCTCATAAAACATTATGAGATTCCCCAATCAAAGAATTTCAAAATTTTATACCATATTGACTGCTACCGCTTAAAAGACCATAGGGATCTCGCTGTCTTGGGCGTAAAAGACATTTTAGCCTCGCCCGAAAATATAATACTCATAGAGTGGTCGGACCGGATAAGACCCATCCTTCCTAAAAAACTTATCAAAATACATATCGACCACATTTCCCAAAACGAACGTAAATTATCGATTAATTTTTATTAACCCTCCTGCGCTAAAGCTTCGGAAGGGCACTTCTTCACTGCTCTGCGAAATAGCAATTGCTACGCAGCACGAGCGCTCCAAGTAGAAATGCCCGCACTTCGAAGCTCATCAAGGAGCGAAGAAGTGAAAAAGCTTATCCTAATAGACTCAAACGCCCTCGTCCATAGGGCATTCCACGCCCTTCCTCCAAGCCTTACCTCGCCTAAAGGAGTCTTAACTAATGCTGTTTACGGTTTTACTTCTGTTCTTCTGAAAATGCTGAAAGATCTCAAGCCCGATTATATAGCCGCAACCTATGACTTGGCCGGACCCACTTTTCGTCATGAAGAATTCGAAGAATACAAAGCCCACAGGGAAAAAGCTCCGGACGAACTCTACAATCAGATACCGATGACCAAGAACATCTTGGAAAAATTCGGCATACCGATCTATGAGAAACCGGGCTTTGAAGCTGACGACTTGATAGGCACTTTGGCCGAGGTAGCCAAAAAGACCCCTCCGGCCGGCGGACTTCAGGTCATTATCGTAACCGGCGACCTGGATACTCTTCAATTAGTTGATAAGGACCGAGTTGTCGTTTTCACTTTACGCAAAGGCCTGACCGATACAATCATTTACGACGAAAAGGGGGTTAGGGAAAGATACGGACTGAATCCCGACCAAGTCACGGATTACAAGGGCCTTAAGGGCGATCCTTCCGATAACATACCGGGGGTACCGGGGATAGGGGAGAAGACCGCCTCCGCCCTTATACAAACTTTTGGGAATATTGAGGGTTTGTATAAGGCAATTTCCAATTTCCAATTTCCAATTTCCAAAAAACAAAGAGAGGGCATAATAAAACCTTTATCGGAAAAACTGATACAAAAGCTCCAAGAAAATAAAGACCAGGCGTTTTTTTCAAAAAAATTAGCGACAATTATCCGTAATGTCGAAATTGATTTCAGCCTCGAAAAAACAGACTGGAAAGCCAATTTAGACTACCAAGGGATAGAGAAATTATTCAAGGAATTGGGATTTTTCAGTCTTATCAAGCGCCTCGGGGAATCCGGCGTTATCGGCCAAGAAGAAACCTACCAAGCCTCGCTGATCGCCCCGCCAGAAACGGAAAGTTCCTCTTTCCGGCACTGCTCCAAGAAAGAAGATATCAAAAACGCCCTTGTCTCAATGGGGGGATTGAAAGAATTTGCGCTTGATATCCAGGATGATTATTTCATTTTTGGAGGGGAAAATAAGGAGTGTTTTGGCTTTGATTTAAATAACCTGACTGGAACCGGATCTGAGGTCTTAAAACTCCGCCAGACTTTTAGCTCCCTGATAGAAAATCCTTCAACGGCTAAAGTAGGGCACGACCTCAAGCTTCCCATCAAAAAATTTTTAAAGATAGGGGTTAGCGCAAAAGGGTTATTTTTTGATACCAAAATAGCCGCCTACCTCTTAAAACCGGATCGAAAAGATTATGACCTGGGCTTAGTCTATCTGAATCAATTCAACGAAGATCTAAGACCGGATAGATCAAACCGAATATCGGCTATCTGGCGACTGAAAAAGGTTTTCGAGGAAAAAATGAAGGCCGAGAGTCTCGTCGAGGTGTTTGAAACTATAGAAATGCCCCTGGTATCCATATTGGCCGAGATGGAGCTTTTCGGGATAAGAATAGATGTAAAAATGCTTAAAAAGCTGTCCCAATCGACAAATAAAGAACTTTCAAAATTAGAGAGTAAAATATATAGATACGCTGGCACGAAATTTAACATCAACTCCCCCCAACAGCTGAAAGAAATAATATTTGAAAAGCTTAAGATGAGCGGGAAGATAAGGAAAACTGCCGGAGGAGCTTTATCAACGGCGGCCGGCGAACTCGAGAAGCTTTCTGAACAGCATCCAATAATAGATCTAATCCTAAAATACCGAGAGCTTCAAAAACTGAAAACTACATACATAGATCCTTTTCCGGAACTTATCGATCCCAAGACTGAAAGGATTCATACCACCCTGAACCAGACGGGGACAGTTACCGGCCGTTTGTCGAGTCAGGATCCGAATCTTCAAAATATACCCGTTAAAACAGAATTGGGACAGGAGTTCCGCCGGTCCTTTATCGCTTCGCCGAAATACAAGCTCGTTTCTTTGGATTATTCACAGCTTGAACTCCGAATCGCCGCTCATATTTCCGGAGATAAAAAAATGACGGCGGCGTTTAAGAGAGGAGAGGACATACATACCCGGACAGCAGCGGAGATTTTTGAAGTTGACCCGGATAAAGTAACCCCAAGTATGCGCCGGGAGGCGAAAGCCATGAATTTCGGCCTACTTTATGGAATGGGAATAACCGGTTTCCAGCGAGCTTCGGGAGTCTCAAAGGACAGGGCTCGAGAATTTATAGACCGGTATATGACCGAATTCGACGGCGTAGCTCAATATATGGAATCGATGAGAACTAAAGCAAGAAAAGACGGCTACGTGGAAACGATATTCGGACGTAAAAGGTATTTGCCGGAGATCAGATCGGGAATTCCCCAGCTAATGAGCCAGGCCGAGCGCATGGCGATCAATATGCCCGTCCAGGGCACCGAAGCCGATCTTCTTAAGTTAGCCATGATAAAAATAGAAAAGCTTATCAACTCCGACTATCAGCCGGGAGACGTTAAGATGCTCCTTCAAATCCACGACGAACTTTTATTTGAAATCAAAGATAATTTAGCCGAAAAAGCCGGATTCAAAATAAAAAATATTATGGAGAACATATATAAGCTGAACGTGCCATTGACGGTCGACCTAAAATGCGGGTATAATTGGGTAGACATGGCTCCTTTATAGAGGCTTAGCAATGATTTTAGGACCGACGCGCAAAGTAGACCCCGACAGCCTCACGACAGAGGAGCGGGAAGATTTCGAACGTTTCTGGGATATCATCCATAGAATCCTGCTGAAAAAGATGGACAATGCTTATCGAAACGCCTGGGAAATAATTCTTGACGGCGCTACCGCAGAAGAAAAGCAGGAACTCTCGGAAATAATAGAGGAATTCGGCAAACAAGGCTTGGTAATTGTTCCAAAGCCGCTAATCGAAATTGACGTAGTTAAGTTAGAACCTCCTACCATTCATTGAAGCTCTGAAGTTCCGGTAATATTACCGGATTTTTATTAGCCCTTAGGCGAATACCGCGGGCGTAAGCCCGCGGATGAAGCTAAGCCCGTAGTCCCGCCTTAACGGGACGGAGGGGCTAACAGTATCTCCGAGTCGCAATCAAATATAGCCGAATGGCTATGCGACTCATGGTATCCGATAGGATACCCCGGGCCTGCTTACCTCGACTCGACGTCTTCGGCCTGGCTTCGCTGTAGCGTGGCTACGCCAAGGCGAGCGAGGCGGGTAGCCGGGGAGAATCATTTTAACGGCCGTCGGATATGATGGAGGACAAATACCTATGCCGGAATTGCCCGAAGTTGAAACAATAGTCAGAGAACTGCGTAAGAAGATAGTCGGTTTGAAAATAACCGATTTTTGGACTGACAGAGAAAAACCCCTGAAACAGGCCGGCGGATCTAGAGCTTTTCTTAAAGAAATAAGAAATAAGAAGGTATTAAGCATCAATCGAAGAGCGAAATATATCGTCATAGACATAGAAGGGGATAAGACCATATTTATCCACCAAAAAATATCCGGCCACCTGATGTACGGGCGCTGGAAAATGAAATCCGAAATCCTAAATCCCAAACTCGAAACAAATTCAAGATTCCCTCCTTCGCCAAGGCTTCGGCGGGCGGGCAAAATGCACAATTCAAAACGAAGATGGATCTCGGCAATTTCCGGACCCCTTAAGAAAGACCGAGAAAATCAATACATCCGCTACCTATGGACCTTCGGAAACGGCGGCCAGATGGCTATGTCTGACCTGAGAAGATTCAGCAAGGTTATGCTGGTTAAAGACGCCGATCTGCCGAATCTTAAAGAAATAAAAGAACTGGGGCCGGAACCCCTTGAAATAGACGCTAAAAAATTCCTGTCTTTATTCATTTCAAAAAGAGGACGCCTAAAGCCGGTATTGATGGACCCGAAATTCATCGCCGGCATAGGCAATATTTATAGCGATGAAATACTTTGGGACTCTGGGTGCCATCCGCTCAGCCGCGTTGAAAATTTAAAGCCCCGAGACATCGAAAAAATACGCAAATCGACTGTTAAAATCCTCCGAAAGGCGATAAATTACAAGGGTGACAGTATGGATGATTACCGCCTGCCCTCGGGAGAAAAAGGCGGTTATCAAGAAGTGCAATGCGCCTATCAGCAAACCGGTAAAAAATGCGGGAAAAATGACGGAGGAACCATAAAGAGGATCAGAGTCGGAGGACGTTCGGCACACTTCTGCCCCAAGCATCAAAAATTAAAATAATCATGCCCGAATCAAACATAAATAAAATTCTGATAATAGCGGGAGTCATGATAGCCGTTTTAGTCGGGGCATTTTTTATATGGTGGAATACCAAATTTGAAATATCCAATGATTTTCCAACGGCATCTTCCGGCTTTCTCGGCTTGCAAAAAGAAATTTCAAACTTATCAGGCTTAGAATGTCCGAACCGATCTAAGCGCCCGGTAGCCGTAATGATGGCCGGCGACCTGATAGCCCAGCCTTTATCCGGTATAGGAGAGGCTGACCTGGTTTTTGAAATGCCGGTGGCTCCAAATGGAATAACCCGGATGATGGCCGTTTTTCAGTGCAAAAGCCCGACAGAAATAGGTTCGATAAGATCGGCCCGAAATGAGTTCATACCCTTAGCCGCCGGAGTGGGGGCTATACTGGCTCATTGGGGAGGCGAACGCGAAGCGCTCGTCAGACTTGATGGCGGAATAATAGACAATGTGGATGCGTTGAAATACGAGGGAACGGTGTTTTATAGAAAAAAGGGCGTAAAAGCTCCTCATAACGGATTTGCGAATCTCCTCAGCATCATAGAGAAGTCCGAAAATCTTGGCTACGATCTTCAAAATGAATTTACCGGCTACATCCACTCGGATAAAAACCGGCGCGAGAGAAGCCTTTCAAATATTGTCTCTGAAATAAATCTTTACCGGCCGCCGTTCAATGTTAAATGGGTGTATAATAAGGATACGAATACCTACGCAAGGACCAGGAAAAATATCCCCGAAATTGACAGGCTTTCAGGAAAACCGATAGAGGCCCGGACCATTATTGTTCTGGAAACAAAGTCAAGGGTAATTAATGAACTATACATATCGGTTGATGTTGCCGGAGAAGGGGTGGCGAAAATATACCAGAATGGAATTCTCATGACGGGAAGATGGCAAAAGAATTCCAAAGATTTAACCGGCAAGCTTTACTTTTACGACGGGGACGGACGGGAAATAGAATTCCTGCCCGGCAAAAAATGGATAGAAATAACTACAGAAAATTGACCTAATTGATCTAATTAATCTAATGGGTCTAAAGAGGGAGGTGAGTAATTTGTTTAGAAATTAGAAATTAGAAATTAGAAATTCCGGTTGATCATTTTCCTATACGGTTCCGACGGGTACCGGCTAAAACAGAATAGGGATAGAGTGGAGGACAGTTACAGAAAAAAATACCAGAGCGGTCTGAATATTTTTAATTTTGACTTTTCAGATAAAGAAAATACAAGCGTTCTCGAGGATGCCCTCAAAAGCGTCTCTTTCTTCAACGAGCTGAAACTTATAACCGGATCAGGGTTTTTTGCCAATAAAAACCTGTCGGCCGAATTATTAGGAATCTTGAGAAAACATGAAATCGCCGATTCTAAGGATATAGTTTTGTTAATTTCAGAAAACATGTCCGGCAAAGATTTATCGGAAAAAAACAGTAAATTATTCGACCTTCTTTTAAATAAGGAGAATACGGTCAAATCATTCGAACCGCTGACCGGTTCAAAATTGCATGACTGGATCGAGAACGAATTTCAGACAAGGGGCAAGCATATCAGCCCCGAAGGGAAGAACAAACTGATAGAGCTGACCGGTAACGACAGCTGGCAACTGATGAATGAGGTGGAAAAATTGGCTAATTACACAAAGCAAGAAGAGGTCGGGGAAAAAGACGTAACGAACCTGATTGTTCCCAAGATTGACATGAACATCTTTGATCTGATCGATGCCATAGCGGCCAGAGACAAAGTCCTTGCCCTTGGACTTCTTTACAAAGAACTATGGACCGGGCGAGACCCCTACTACATTTTGTCGATGATTGTATACCAGTTCAGAAATATAATCACCGTCAAAGACATCGCCTCCAGAAATGTTCCCCTTAACAGCCTAATATCAAAATCCGGCGTACACCCCTATGTAGCCAACAAAATAAAGAAAAATATATCCAAATTCGATACGCAGGAATTAGTCAAAATTTATGGCAAACTTTTGGAGATGGATACCCGGTCTAAGCAGGGAACCGTCAACTTAGAGGACTCTCTGTCGAAATTCATTCTTACTATTGCCTAAACACCTATTGACCCTTAATAAATTATATGAAATTATGCTTGGTATTCCGATCTTTTACATTATCGAAAGGAGACGAGTCATGCTTGTTAAGCCCTGGAGCGAAAAACCCGTAACCCTTGTTGATCCTTGGGTATTCTTGGCTCGCGAAGCTCGAACAATACCGATCTTCAGCCAGATCATATCGAGTCAGCAGATTTCTTCACCAAGCAGTTTTCCAAGCGTAGCCGAAGAAGTTTACGGATCTTTGATGATCTTGGGAACAGAGAGCAAAGACCCCGTGAAAATCGTCATCAACAGTCCGGGAGGCGATATTCAGGCCGGGTTCACAATCATCCAAGCCATGAATCACCTTAAGGCAAAGGGTATCGAGGTCTGGACAGTAAACCTGTGCCAGAGCATGAGTATGGGAGGAATAATCCTGATGATGGGTACTCCGAGAAGGCGCTATGCGCTTGAAAATACATTAACCCATACCCACTTCGGACTAAGAGGCGCCGGCGGAGCAAGAGAACACGATATAGAAGAAGTCCATAAATACCAATCGCGGCTTAATCAGACTATTTATGAAATGATTTCTGACAATTCTAAAATACCGGAGCTCCAGGTTAAAAGAATGGATCTTGCGGGTTACGATAAGAATCTATTAAAAAATAAGAAAGAGAGGGTCAAATTAGTTAAGGCTTTCATCGACAACGAGACGCTGATGGCACCCGAAGAGGCCCTTGAAGCGGGGATGATAGATAAAGTGCTTCTCCCCGGCGATCCGATTATCGACGCCATATATCAAAAAGGGATCCGCTAATGGAAGGCTGGCTCAAGGAAATTGACAATAAATTCAAATCAGGGGCATCTCATACGTTCTTGCTGCACCTGAACGTGTCTGATGCCTTTTTAGTATCGAGAGGGAGCAATACCCGACTCGAATCAATTAATGACCTGATCTTGAATAATTCGCCGCTATCTGAGGCTGAGTTCGTCGCCTTTTACAACATAGGCGAGGGTATCCGATTCGCCAGTGAAAAATCGGAGGAAAAATTCCTCAAGTTTTTGGCCATCGTTAAATCAAAGAAACTTCCGCCGGCATTAGGCGGGGGAAACGAGGCCGTTGAAGAATTTCATGCAAAAAGACATTCTCTTGGCTACGCTCTTAAGCTCTTCTCCCACATGCTAAGAATCGGCTGGAAAGACGTCACCAAAATTATTGATAAAAAAGCCGAGATGTCAGAGCTGATACGCGAAGATCGGGAACCGGAAGAATTTAAAAAGTTCTTGGCCGATAAATCCCATAAGCCGTTCTTCGGAGCAGTGTTCGAATATCTTGAGACAATCGTACCGCCGAATTCTGCCCATTCTTCTTCGTCCGACGACCGATCCGCACTTGTATACCTGCTGACTATATCAAAAGATCAGTCGATACGCTTATCCCGGAATATCTTATTTCTTTTGACCGAGGGCCTGACTTCGGTAGCGAATCAATTGGAATCGGAGACACATGGAATAGTCCCGGTGAAGATAGACTTTCCGGATCAAACAAAAAGAGCCCTCCTGTATGGGTGGCTTTTAAAAGGCCGAGAAACATCGAGAAATTTAGACGTTCGAGCCTTCGCCCAACACTCTGCTGGAATGTCCATAAATGCGATCACGAGCCTGGTCAAAGAATCATCTTACAAATCCGAACCGATAACCCACAGAGTTCTGTTTGAAAGAAAGAAAAAATTTATCGAAGAACAATCCGGAGGATTAGTTGAGGTAATCAGGCCGATCTGCGGAATAAAAGCGATAGGCGGCCTCGACGAGCATAAGCGTTATATCGCTCGTGTCGTGGAACACATGCGGGCGGGCAATCTTTCCTCAATACCTACCGGAGTACTTCTGCTCGGAGCTCCCGGAACGGGCAAAACTGTTTTTGCCCAGTCAGTGGCATATGAAGCCGAAGTTCCATTCGTAACCCTGAAGAATATCCGGGAAAAATGGGTCGGACAATCGGAAAGAAACTTAGACTTCGCCCTCGAATTGATTTTAGTGCTTGCTCCGGTGGTCGTGTTTATGGATGAGATTGATCAAGAACTGCAGACGAGATCAGAGGCTCCAGTGGGGGACTCCGGGGTCAATAACAGGCTTCAGGGAAGATTATTCATGTTCATGTCCGATACCAATTTGCGCGGGAAAGTCATGTGGATTGCGGCATCTAATAGGCCCGACCTCATAGATCCGGCCCTGCTCAGAGACGGAAGATTTGATGATAAGATACCGTTCTTCCCTCCTTCAGCCAAAGAGAGGGTCGATATCGTCGGAGCTCTTTTGTACAAATATGCCGTCCTGTCCGATGCGACAAATTCTCCGCTGAAAACCTCTGAAGTCGAACTTAAATTAGTCAGAGAATTCGCCCGGATGTCCCATTGCCACCTTATTAGTCAAGAAATTCGTAAATGCGACCCGGATGAATTTCACTCGTTGGCATTAGATATGGACAAGGACGGAGAAGATGAAATTTATTTCACCGGCGGCCAGATTGAAAATATAATCAGGAGAGCTATTGCAAACTCGGCCGGAATGAATGAAGCTCTCTCCGGAAAACACCTGCTTGAAGCCCTAAACGACTATATCCCGCCAAGAGATATGCTAATCCATAACCAGATGACCCTACTCGCCCTTTCATTCTGTAACAGCTTGAGATTTATCCCTAAAGAGGGCAGATGGTATAAAGCGGCCAGGAGCCTTGGAATAATCGGGGCGGAAAGCAATACCGCCAAGCCCAAGCTATCTTAGACATATTCAAACTCCGCAAATGCGGAGTTTTTTGTTTTTAAAATCGCTGCCTCAAAGCCTTGGCGAGGTTGCAAAAACAATTTTTTTATCATATAAGCTCTATAGCCCGTTCCTTAAAAAGGATGTGGAATGAAAGAGACTGATTCCCGCGGATTTGAACATGCTACGGTAAACGAAGAAAACTGCGCCAGTCCTCAAGACGCGCTGAGTCTTCGAAAATTCCTGCATTTTCTAAACCGTATCGGCGCGGCGCTGAATATTAAACTATCTATAGACATGCCCAACGGCATGTTTTCAGGCACATCAAATCCGGCCGACAATACCGTCTACATTCACGTAAACAGCTACCTGGAAAAGTCTAAGCAGAAGAATAGACGGCGTCCGCAAACGCTTTTTGGCCAGAAACTGTCTCCTGAATCTCCTTCGCTTGAAGAAGCTAAGGCTAACTTCGGGATACCGATCGATTCTCCGGAAGGTTATACGATCGGCTGGATCCTACAAAGAGATCTTTATGTTTTTCCGGGCGTATTAGGGGGAGTTTCTAATACGGAAGACTATAAAATGCTCAACTGGATTTTGTACTGGAGCCTCCCCCATATAATTTATGCCGGCCGAATGGATGGAGCGATTGATTGGAAAGATTCGTACCGCCGGCTCGGAGAACTGAATTGCCAAAAAATAAGAAAAGGGGACGGCAGAAAAGATATCGAGTCCGAAATGAGAAAATACTTTCTTAATTTCATGACCCAAAGGATAACCAAGAACTCCGAAGAACTTGAAAAACTGACGGCTAAAACCCTGACAAGGAGATATGACTACTATAAAAGGGCTCTGGAGCTTGCCGATGCAGAAGAGCGCATAAAAAATGTCACAGCCAGATTGGCGGAAACGAACCTTGAGGCAGAATTTGAAAAGATATTGGCCATGGAGGCCGTGGAAACGGTGAGGATAATCGGCGAAGATACCGCTCTTCCCAAGATAATCATAAGCACCGGCAGAATATTTCAGGTTCCGGACAATGATCTTGTAAAATCTCATAGATATGATCTCGGTAAATACGAAATAATGATCGACCCCGCATCAAAAGACTTGAATGGTATAAGATTTATGCAAAAACGCTACCGCGGACCCTATGAGCACATCCATGCAAGAGATGGCGCTAACACTTGCTTCGGCACAGACAATACCAATGGTCTTAACAGAGACATCCAGCAACTGATGATTGATCTGGATATCGCCGCCTTAGTTCATGTACTGATTACCTTCCTAATCAAAGAAAGCAGTACTCCGAATCAGCGCAAAACTTCAGACTGGGATCGAGAAGAAGATACCGATACCTACTCAAGTCCGGAAGAAAAAATAAGGGAAAAAAATCACTTCATCGACGTATACCGCACCCAGCTTTTTGCCCGTCGATCCAACGAATTAAAAGCCAAAATAAACAAGCTCAAAGACGACATGGCGTTTCTTCAGCAAGAAAGAGTTTCTTTGCATCATGCGGCAATAGAAACTTGGGAAAACGGAAAAATTTTAGAACAAAAGCTCGATAAGATCGGCTACATGGCCCAGTTAGGGGTAGTCGAGCTTTTAGATGGTCCTGGTGTTTTCGGGATAGAAGTAACCCCAAATGAGTTGCAGGTATATTTTCATTCGGAACAATCTTCCGGAGAAACGCTCCAAAAAGTTCTCGGTTATATCTTGAGACTTCAGCCGGAATCTCCGCCCGAGTTACATTTTGGATCACTAAGCTCGACTTTAAAACATGTGATCCTCTCGGCCGATGGAGCCGATCCTAAACTGCCGATTTTCGAAAACAAATCCCTAAGCGACGCCATACAAGAAATAGCGAGACTTCAGTTATCCGGCGAAGTGGCCGATATTTTATTGGTGGCGAAAAAAATTGTCGAATCCGGAATATTAAATCCAAAGTCCGGCTATACGCCGCAATGGGGCGGGTTATGATGAACTTGGGAAATTCCAAGAACGCAAGAATTGTATTCGAACCTAAAACTTTTGTGGAAATTATGCTTGCCGCCATGGTGTGCGAAGTTGAAGTCTCGGGCTTAGCCAAAATCGAAAAAAGAGATTCGATCTATGTAATCCATGGGGAGCCGATCGTATTTGATCAGACCTGTAGCCTCGTGAAAACTACATTCGACGAAACGGCTTATCTTCTCTGGCAGGAAAAAATGGTTTTAGCCGGCCAGGAAAATATAATTCAGGAGGCAAGACTTTGGTGGCATAGTCATGTGTGGTCCGGGGTGGGTTTGAGCGACGAAGACCTTTCAACTATGAGGCTTATAGGCCAAGACTACGACTGGTGGCTGGCTATGGTAGTGAACAAGAGGTGCCAAGTCTACATGGAACTATGGCGTTACAGGCCGGAACCTCTTTTAAGAACACTGATAAGAGAATTTGAGTTTACAGAAAAATTGTCACCGTCGATGCTGGAGCGACTGCTGAAAGATAATGAGGAAAGAATGTCGGAAATAATCAAGCAAAAAGTAAAGATTGTAAAACCAGTTAAAACTTCCGGAAATGACGATGATGACTGAAAAGATCACCCTGATAGGCGCGGGAAGCTTGGGAAGCTTCCAGGCTCTTCTAATAAGCAAAATAGCTCATGCCATAGGCTGCGAAATCGAGGTATTCGACCACGACAAGGTAGAATCCCATAACACCGATAACCAGCTCTACAGATTATCCGATGCCGGATCTTTGAAAGCAGACTCGCTCAAGAAAATTGTCTACCTGCTGACTGAAAAAAATATCAAAACCGAGCCGGTGAAAATAAACCAAAGCGACATTTTACGTCTGCGAGGAATAGTCATCGTAATGGTGGACAGTATGGCCGCCAGAAGGGAAATCTTTGAAGCCTGTAAAAACGATGCTTCAGTTTCTTACTATATTGAGGCCCGTACGGGTGGAAATACGGCTTATGTTTATGCTTTTAACCCCCGCCAGCAAGGTTCAATCAGCCAATACGCACAGATGCTGTATTCCGATAAAAGAGTCCTCAACCCGGCCTGTGCCACAATAGAAACAGTGCCTGCTCTTTGGGCGGTAGCGGCGGCTGTGGCTAAAATTCTTATTCTTATCAAAAAGGACGATAGTTTTCGAGATAAATTCCTCGAAGTAGTCGTCAACTTCGAAGATCTTCCCCTTGTAAAAACGGATAAAAAAGAGATAATATAAAAACGAGAGGGGAGAAGGAGAATCAATGGAGACAGAGAAACCGAAGGATAGAAATCCAAGCACAAAAGAGCTTGAACACACCGTCACTATAGGCGGCAAGCCCGAGAAGGTCAGCTTGGAGCCGGGCGCTCGGCTATCAGACCTGCTGAAAAAGTTTCTAAAGACCCATCCCGGTCTGAACTTGGCCGGACATTCTATTCTGCTCAACTCAAGATTGATCAACCACCATGAGGGCGAGCTGAAGGAAAATCCTATACTGGTCCAGCCGTCCACGGTAACGATTGCGCCTCGCCTTTCTGGAGGTTAATCGACCCCATGAACCCGAAAACGGGTTCTTTTTTTGGAAGTATGAGAATACTTCCAATGGAAAGCGGGGTTAGCCCCGTTAGAGGTCTCGCTCACGCCCAGGGGCGTGAGTCCGAAGAACCTTGGCGAGGCTACCTCTAACGGGGTTGATTTTTTATTTCTCATGGATATACTGCAATAAGCTCCTTTATAAACTGGGGTGTCTATGGGTGGTAATGACTTTCTAAACGAGATTGAACGCCTTAAAGACCACTTATCTAAGAGAGTTCGGGGTCAACCCAAGGCTGTCTATACCGTTGCAAACCTGATCCAAGACAATGAAGTGCTTAACAGAAAAATAGAGACTAAAAAAAGAGGACCGGTGGGCGTCGTACTGTTCTTGGGTCCCAGCGGAGTCGGGAAGACGGAGACAGCTCGCGCTTTGGCAGAGTTTTACTTTGGCAGCGAAGATGCTTTAACGAAAATAGAATGTGAAACGCTAAGCCAGCCCCACACTATTCAGACTCTCCTTGGCGCTCCGCCAAGCTATATCGGCTTCGACAACAAACCGCTTCTGTCTCCCGAGGTAATATTTAAGAACGGACGAGATGTCAATCCGAAAGCTGATAACCCGGATCCAAGAGTTCAGAAGTTATTGGGCTTAAAAATGGAGTTGCTCAGAGAGCTAAAAGGCCTGAGAAGAGAATTTCAAAAAAATCAGGAAAAAATTATGACCCTGAATAATGATCTTCTTTTGATAAGAGACGCTCTGGAATTTTATTTTGACATTTCCCGCAATATGAATGCGGACCGAAGAGATCCTCCTCATAAGCCCAATATAGACATGCGGGACATAGAGGCCCTGACCAAAATGACCGAAATAGAGTTATCCGAATTCAGCAGAATGGCGGTTGAGTTGCGGATCAAAGAATCTCAGGTTATATGGCAACTATCCGATATCGATATGGAGCTGAGCCGGCTTAATCCCAAACTGCTTACACCTGCCGATGAAGACGTTGAAAACGAAGACCCGATGGCAATAATCCTTTTTGATGAAATTGAAAAAGCTGATCCGGCTATCCATAGATTGCTTCTTCAAATCATGGAAGACGGCAAGGTAACCTTGGCTAACGGGATAGAGAGCGACCTTAGGAACAGCTTCATCATTCTCACTTCTAATGTCGGTGCGAGAACTATGGGTGATATTCTAAAGGGCCGATCGATCGGATTCGGTCAGACCAGATCGGGCAGTTCTTCCGATAGAACCGAATGTACAGAAGATGGCTTAGAGAATTTGGAAAACAAAATCCTCGGAATAGCCGAGAAGGAGCTTGAAAAAACATTTCCTCCGGAATTTCGCGGAAGGTTGGATGATGTAGTTGTTTTCAGACCACTGTCTAAAGCCGTCCTTCTCCAAATAGTCAACGACCAGGTCGAACTTTTCTGTCAAAATCTTCTTGACAAGGGAATCAGCCTCGATATAGATGGGGCCGTAAAACAGCATATACTTGATAAAAGCGCGCATCGGCCGGAGGTTGGAGCAAGACTGCTGAACCATAAGATCAAATCGATACTGAAACGGCCGTTAGCAAGAGAGCTTTATCGACGTCCGAAATTTTCCGGCAAAATTAGGGCTTCCGTGAATAAAGACAATGTGGAGTTCGAGTTTACAGAAAAGGCCGAATAGGCCTTTTTTTCATTGGATTTTTGTGGTTTCATAATAAAGATGCAGGAATACCTCCATATAGGCAGGGCTGCGGACCTTACAGTCTCTCGGGATAGATTCCTTTACAGGCTACTGGAAACAATGCAGGGGACTTTAGCTTGGCTGACACTAATATTAATCGTTCTCCTCTCTTTTTTTGCACCAGTCCTGATGGCTCTTTTTATAATAATATTCGACGTCTATTGGCTTACCAAAACAATCTATCTGTCTTTCCACCTGAGAGTTTCTTACAATCGTTTGCGCACAAACCTAAAAGTGGACTGGCTCGACCGCCTTACCAAGCTGCCGACTACCGATTATAGGCTCTCGTCTGTAAAATCCTGGCAAGATATTTATCATTTTATCTTTCTGCCCATTTACAAGGAGGGCTATCCGATAGTCTCGGCCACGATGGACGGGCTTTTAAAAAGCAATTACCCCAAATCAAAAATGGCCGTCATATTATGCTGGGAAGAAAGGGGAGGGGAAGCCACCGCTGAGACGGTAAGGCGCATAGAAGTAGAATATAAGGACAAATTTTTCCGGTTGGCGTCGGTAATGCATCCTGCAAGTCTTCAAAATGAAATACCCGGAAAAGGATCTAACACTTCTTTTGGAGCAGAGCGGGTTAAACGAGAAATCATCGACCGCCAAGCCATTCCCTATGCAAACATTATAGTATCCAATCTCGATGTCGATACGGTTATATTCCCTGAGTATTTTGGAGTTCTGACATATACTTACCTAACTACCGAAAAGCCCCTCAGATCATCCTACCAACCGGTTCCGCTTTATATAAATAACATATGGGAAGCACCGTCATTCGCCCGAGTCGTCGCCTTTTCGGCCACCTTCTGGCACACCATCAAGCAAGAGAAGCATGAGACGGCAACTACCTTTTCCTCTCACTCGATGCCGTTTCAGGCCCTTATCGACGTTGGATTCTGGCAAAAAAACATGGTTTCCGAAGATTCGCGTATTTTTTGGCAATGCTTTTTAAGATACGACGGCGATTACCGCGTCGTTCCCCTGTATTACCCGGTCTCGATGGACGCCAATGTGGCTTCAACGACATGGGAAACTTTCAAAAACGTTTACAAGCAGCAGCGCCGCTGGGGTTACGGCGTGGAAAACGTGCCTTATTTCTTGTTTGGATTTATGAAAAACAAAAAAATACCACTATCCAAAAAATGGCGCTACGGTTTTATGGTCATCGAGGGCTTTCATTCTTGGGCTACCAATGCGGTTATAATCTTTCTTTTAGGGTGGCTGCCGGTAATAGTCGGCGGGGCGGCGTTCAACCAAACCGTTCTCTCATTCAATCTTCCCCAGCTCACCAGAACCATCATGACCCTGGCCATGCTGGGATTGGTCTCTTCGGCCGTTCTTTCGATAATCCTCCTTCCGCCCCGTCCTCCGAAATTCGGAAAGTTCAAATACCTATGGATGATTCTCCAATGGCTCCTGTTCCCAGTCACTACCATCGGTCTTGGGGCTCTTCCGGGATTAGAAGCCCAGACCCGCCTTATGCTGGGAAAATACTTGGGCTTCTGGGTAACGCCCAAGATTAGAAAAAACTATCAAATCTCTTCCTGATGGGTTCCCACACTGAAGCCTACCGGACACGCCTGTTGACAGCGCTACCCAGTCTGATTAAATTAAATAGCTTTCGGCCGGAGGTGCGGTAATGGCCCGAACAAAAAAGTTCGTCTACAGTTTGGAATGGGGGACGCTGAATCTGAGCTTTGTCGGCGAGGACGGAGTCGATCAAAATGACGATATAACGATTGCCGATTTTCTAAAAATAGTCAGATCGGAATTTCCGGGAGTCAAACTATCTCGACTAAGCCTTTACGCCCACAGCGGAGCCGGGATCAATGTTTCCAGAAAAAGAAAATCCTCAAATTAAAACGGCCGTTACGCCGTTTTTTGATTTTTAGCTCGATACCTGTTTTCTTCCGCCAACTTCAGGAGCCTCTTAGCCACCCTTCCTTCTTTCTTTAAATCTTTCGGTAAAGACCGACCGCCAACTAACATTTTCATGGCCCTAAGAACTTTAGCTACCCGCTTTCTGCCCTGAGTAGAGGCATTGGCTATAAATACTCGAGACCAACGCCGATATTCTTCCTTGTCCTTAAGAAGCTCAGGAAATTCGGCCGCTACCCAGAGTAAACACATATCTTCGGCCTTCATTCTCACTCTCTCGCTCCGTCTTGAAGCATTCTGCTCAACCAATGTACCAATCTCGCGAAGGTAGATCAAGCCCTACTCAAAATGAGTCAGCTTCTGAAAACTCTCCAGACGATCCTTGAGTAGGGGATAGCTAGTAAGCGACGGGTTTTCTTTCAGGAGCAGACGCGCTTCAAGGCGGGCCTTTTTGATAAGATCAACATTAGCCAGAGAAGCCATGCCTAAATCGGGGATTCCCGATTGCTTAACTCCAAAAAATTCGCCCGGCCCCCTGATAGACATATCTTTTTCGGCCAATTCAAATCCGTCATCGCATTCCTCCAAGGCCTTAAGCCTTTGATTAACCGACTTATCGCTGGTAGAGGAAATGAGCAGACAATATGACTGATGCTCGCTTCGGCCGACTCTTCCTCTGAACTGATGCAGCTGGGCAAGTCCGAATCTTTCTGCGCTCTCGATCATCATAATACTTGCATTAGGAACATCTACTCCGACCTCGATCACCGAGGTGGAAACAAGGATATCAAAATCTCCATCTTTGAACTTCTTCATAATTTCATCTTTCTCTTTGGATTTTAACTTGCCATGGAGCATCGCCACCTGAAGCTCCGGAAAGACTGATCCTGATAATTTTTGGTACTCTTCCTCAACGGCTTTTACATCGGCCCAGAGTATATTCATTTTTGACCTCTCGCCGGAAACCTTAATCTCCTTCCTGGGATCGCTCACTTCTATCCGGGGACATACCACAAAGGCCTGGCGCCCCTTTGCAACTTCGTCTCTTACGAACCGATAAGCTTCCTTAACTTTGGACGGAGAAACTATTTTTGTAATAATTTTCTGCCTGTTTTTTGGTTTTTCTTTTATCAGAGAGATGTCTAGGTCGCCATATATGGTCAGGGCTAATGTGCGGGGGATAGGGGTGGCGGTCATGCTCAGCAGATGAGGAACTATCTGCTGAGAATTTCCAATTTGGGAATTTGGCGCTTGTTTGTCATTTAAGATTTGGGGGTTGGAATTTTTTACCAGTGCTGCTCGTTGCTGAATTCCGAACCGATGCTGCTCGTCAATCACAACCATGGCTAAATTTTTGAAAGAAACATCCTTCTGAATAACTGCGTGAGTGCCGATTATCAGGTCGACTCCTCCGTCCGCTATTTCCTTTTTTAATTCCGAGCGCTTGAAATCCGACCCGTTCAACTTGCATGCCGATGAAGTAAGCAATCCGACCCTTAACAAGTCCTGACCGGCCAGAGAGCTGACCGTTTTAAAATGCTGGTTGGCTAAGACTTCGGTCGGCACCATGAAAACAGTCTGGAATCCTGCTTTGGCTATTTGCATAGCCGCAATCAATGCCACCACGGTCTTTCCGCTTCCCACATCTCCTTCGAGCAACCGATTCATCGGATAACTCTTTTCGATATCTTTCAATATTTCGAGGGTAGCTATTTTCTGATCTTTGGTAAGCTCAAACGGCAGTTTAGAAATAAAATCTTTTATAAACTCCTGATCGAATTTAATGGATATTGATTTTAGCTGATTTAGTTTGCGCCTCTCAAGAAGGGCTTTGAGCTGAAACAGAAGGAGATCCTCGAAGGCAAACCTTTCTTTGGCTAAATCCGCCTGGCCCGGATCGAGAGGATAATGGATAGTCTTCATGGCCTCATCAATTTGAGGCAGGTTATACTTTTGAAGAATGGCGGGGGGCAAAGGATCGTTGAGCTTTATAGTCTTCAGAAGGGGCTTAATCAAAAATCGTAAGTATTTAGAAGTAACCCCCTCGGTCTCGGGGTAAACCGGAACGAGTCCGCTGGTATGCTTGAGGCTTGAATTGTGAATTGTGGGTTGTGAATCTTTAATTCCGCTTTCTTGCTTCATCGCTCCAGATTCATTATTCACTATTTTTTCATAGGCCGGACTGGATAGGTAAAGACCGTGTTTATCTAAGTTGACCTTGCCGGCAAGGCTCACGAAAGTTCCTTCCGGTAGGGTTTCCTCAATGTATGGTTGGTTAAACCAGACAACTTTTACGGCGCCGGTCGAATCCTGAACAATTGCATTCGTCACCGACATCCGTCGAGGAAATATTCTTCGGCTGTTGATTTGGACAATCTGGCCCTGAACATTAACTTTCTGTCCCGGCTCAATATTCGAGATTGAGAGGGTCTGGGTATAATCTTCGTATCTGACGGGGAAATGCCATAAAAGATCCTTTAAGGTTTTGATCCCCAAGTTATAAAGCCGGGAAAGATTCCTCGGCCCGACGTTCTTCAATTTTTCTATCGAAAGAGAGGGGTCCATTTGGCCTATATTATACCATCAACCGGCCCAAGGAGGAAACGGCTCGTCTATTTACGAACCCTCGAACAAACGGTCCCCTCGCGTGAAATCGAACCACGATTTGAAGATCCGCCCCGCACAAAAATTGGTGTCCCCGGGGTGATTCGAACACCCGGCCTTCAGATCCGCAATCTGACGCTCTATCCAGCTGAGCTACGGGGACATTGATTTAGTTGAATTTTATGCGGGATTGCGATTTGTGTCCAATCGTTTCGCTCTTGGACAAATCGGGAACAATCTTCTGTTCTATCCGTTGAACGACGAGGGGATAAATGCCTAACAAAAAGCGGAGGTTAATTAAAGGCCGATTTTCCTGGCAATTAAATCGGCTATTGAGGCTTCATGCTGCTTTTCTGGAATAAAACTTAACATCAGGGATCTGATTTCAATAGGATCCTTTTGGGCGATAGACACCTTTACGTAGGGGAGATACCACTTCTTTGACTCAAGGCTCAACTCCTTGTTACCCCCGGGATTGTAATCAATCCAAAACGATTTCAGATCCCTGTAAGGATAGTGCGTATCAGCAACGGATACTCCGGTATCATTAACGATAATCTGAGATACGGTCGGCTTTTTGTTGGCGTAAAGAATAAACATCAAAGATGTCATCATCAGAAAAATAGCCGATAAGCTGTCTTTCTGAAAGATCCACAGTCCGCCTCCGGCAGCTACCAAACCCATGATGATCATTGATAAGTATTTTTTCTGCGGATTATAGTAAAACGATGGGGCCTCCCAAGAAATAACGGGCCTGGCAAGTCTGTGCTCATTATCTACCGCCCTTAAGACGCTATTAGATACCCTGACGCCACTTTCACTGCTAATAACCGGCCGGCTCAGCCTTTTACTATCGCGACGCAAAGGAGGATAGCCGATCTTTCTGACGGTTTCAATCTTTTTTACTGCCTCTTTCGGTTTTTTTCTTAAATCTATTAAATGAGCCATATGTCTATATTTAAATGGGGAATCACTATTCGCTAAACCTCGGCGGTGAGGGTGAGATTCGAACTCACGGTACGGTTTCCCGTACGGCACATTTCAAGTGTGCTGCCTTAAACCACTCGGCCACCTCACCAATACACCTCTGGCATTTTATTTTACTTTAAAACAGCGTGGTTTTCAAATCGCTTTAAGGCCCCTCCTAATTATCTTCTTTGAGGTTCCGTCCGCCCTTTTTATAGGCGTTGAGGCTCTTTGATAGTTCGCTCAACAGAAAAGCTCCTAAAACTTCATAGGTGAGGTGACGAATAGGGGATGAGACTTCGTTATGTATGAAGAAGCCGATGAGAAGCATCGCTAAAAGAGAGATCCACCACACATATACGAATAACTCGCCCGGCATGACGTTCAGTTTAACGCCGGTCCATCGAGATGTTTCCTTGTGAACGATGTAGACTCCTAATAGTATCAGGTAGCTGGTGACTAAAGCTTCGGAAACTTCGAGCTTGGGTATCAGGAAATCGAGCCAACTTAAGACAAGAAGGATCGCAGTCCAAATAAGCAGGAAGTAAAAAAGAAGATCCTTTACCGAGGATAATTCCGTTCTGTAGCGCTTTGCTACAACATGATTATCCATAGTCGTATTAAGCTTTCCGCCCTAAACCGCAAGGCTAACGGCGGAAAACTCACTTAAACAGCTACCGTCGATCAGGGTCTTTCGTTTCAGCTGCCCGGAGTTCATTTCAAAATTCTATATGCTAAAAAGAATTTTGAAATGAACTCTATGATGATGTTAAGGTAATGATTCTACCTGCTAAAGAAAATATATCATGTCAAAGCGGTGAATCATAGATCAAAATTACAGAAAAGTCAAATTTTAAAAACTGGGCCAATACTGAGGGTTACTATAAAAATTCGGTCAAATTACCCACTAATTATACACTGACTATCAACATTGACATTTTTGATTTAAAATATTTTATGACTGTTTCGGGCGTCAACTATACGATCGGGTTTCCTCGACTCCAGGAGTAATCCACCCAGGCCGTTTGACCCCGAATGAACAATTGCTATACTGAGGTTATAACAATTAAACATATCAAGAAGACAGAGAGTTCTGCTAATCGCAGAATAGGAGATCTATATCCTCATTATCTGTCTAGCAACCTGCCCATGGGCAAGGTGCTCTATAGCCCAACCATTGGGAGAGATATGCCGGATCACCAGATACGCCGTACTTCCCCAAAAGGAGGTTTTTTTATGTCAAAATTAAAAACCGCGGAAAGCGTGACTTCCGGACATCCTGATAAGATATGTGATCAAATATCGGATGCGATACTCGATTCGTATTTAAAAAAGGATCCCTTAAGCCGGGTGGCGGTGGAGGCTTTCGGCTCTCACGGATTAGTGGTCGTGGGCGGGGAGGTAACAAGTAAAACTAAGGTTCCTATCAAAAAAATAGTAAAGGAGGTGTACGACTCCATCGGCTATGCCGACAAGATTAAGATAGTGACGAACGTGGTGGAACAATCACCCGATATAGCTCGAGGTGTCGATACGGGGGGAGCGGGAGACCAGGGAATCATGTACGGCTACGCCACCAACGAAACTCCGGAATTTCTTCCAAGAACAGTAGTTTACGCGCATCGCTTAGCTCAAGGACTTGAAAATTTACGAAGAAATAACTCCTTGTTCAGCTGGCTGGGTCCTGACGGAAAAACCCAGGTTACGATGAAAGATTCGGATATTACCGATGTGCTGATTTCCTGTCAGCACAAACCGGAAATGAATCTTTCTCAGATACGAAATCTTGTCACCGAGAATTTAATAAGACCGTCGCTTGGAGGAGGGGATTATAGAATTTTAATAAATCCGACAGGAATATTTACATTGGGCGGATTTCAGGCAGATACCGGGCTTACCGGCCGAAAAATTATGGTTGATACATATGGCGGACTTATCCCCCACGGCGGAGGATGCTTCTCCGGTAAAGACCCGTCCAAGGTAGACCGTTCGGCCGCTTATATGGCTCGCTTCGTCGCCAAGAATATAGTAGCCAATAAATACGCGGGGCAATGCCTCGTAAGTATTGCTTACGCCATAGGAAAACGGGAGCCTTTGATGATAGAGGCGGAGACATTCGGTACCGGGGATGATTTTTCTATACGCCAGAAAATTATAAAATCATTCAATTTTTCACCGAAAGGAATTATAGATCTTCTCGGCTTGCAGAAACCTATCTACCAAAAAACGGCCATTTACGGCCATTTCGGAAAACCCGATCTTCCCTGGGAAAGAATCGTAAAAAACTTTTAACCTAACCAAGCAAGATAACAAAAACCGGCTTATCGGCCGGCATAGAATTATTTCCTGGAACTCTTATCTCTTAAAGAGCGGGCAAGATTTTCAAACGCAGTTGCTTGTCGTTTAATTACTTCTTCTATAGACCTTTGGCACTTAGGACAATGGTCAACATGAGATAGGTATACATTAGTTCCTTCTCCTGTGGTAATAAATCTAACAAAATCTTCTTTTAATGCAGAGCAAACCTTATCTATAAGGTCTTGATAAGGGTTTGGTGAGCCTTTCAGTCTGCTAAATTCTTCGTCGGCTAACTGCAGAGCCATGCCCAACTGTGATGCCGTGATTCCGGCATTTCTTTCAAGATGTCTTTGGAATCCCTGAAGTTCTCCTTTGGCCTGGGGCCACATTTTTAGGATTTCTTCCTTGGTCCAAACTCTTTGATTAGCCATTAAATCTCTCCCTGTCAAAAATCTGAGCGAGATTATCCTAACATAAATTAGCCGCCTTGCAACAGAACTTCTAACCATTCCCGAGAAACCGCAAAAACACAATGCGGAGGTGGCAGGATTCGAACCTGCGGTCCAGTTTAACCCGGACAACACGTTAGCACCGTGCCGCTTTAGACCGCTCAGCCACACCTCCGCGCTATGTTCAAGAGACCAACAAGTTATGTCAAATTTTAACACAAAAATCAGCCCCTTGCAACCAGGTAGTGAAAGTTTCAGTATATTCTTGGCGGTAGAACCGCAACTGAAACTTCTACTACCTGGCAACGACTAAACCAACAACTTTTTTAGCGCCCGACGCCTTAAGTACTTTTGCCGCTTCATTCAGCGTAGCACCGGTAGTGCATATGTCATCAACTAACAGTACCGTCCTGCCCCTGACCGCTTCGGGTCTCAAAACGCAAAAAAAACTTTCGACATTCTTCATTCTTTCTTCACGATCCTCGATTTCGGCCTGAGGTTTCGATTTCTTAATTCTTACAATAATATCCGACCTCGTATGCATCTGAAAATTATCAGCCAAAAGTCCGGCAAGAATTTCAGACTGGTTAAATCCGCGCCAATTGTACCGAGCCCGATGAAGGGGGATAGGGACGACCAACGGTCTGCCTTGGAAAAGGTCGGCTTCTTTTTTCAAGTTAAAATGCTTCAGATATTTTTTGACTAAAATAAAAGCTGGCAGAATCAGATCTTTAATAAATCTATATTTTATCGCCTTCAGCAACGCCTCGACCTTGAAATCCTTATAGTCCGCCGCAACAAGCAATTGATCAATCGAGTTGCCGTCTCGGCAGAAATAACAAGTTTTCCCCAGCGGAACGCTCTTTTTGCAGCCGATGCACTCGAAGCTGTTTTTTATTTTAATCGAAGCCATACACCGCCCGCACAAATAGCCCCGGAATTTACCTCCGGGAAATTCACCGCATCCGACGCATTTAGCCGGAAAAATAAGATCGGAAAGCCACTTCATGGAATACTTGGCAAAATTCATATTTATGGGTCAAACTTACTTATGGTATAATTATCACAATGAGTCTGAACCCTTTCAGGGCAAAAAGCAAGCTTGGCATCGACATCGGAACTTCTTCGATAAAGATAGCGGAGCTTGAAAAAGATGGGGGCCGTTTTACCTTATTAAATTACGGGATTTTTGAATTAAAAAACGTCAGAACGGACAGTACTGCCGAAAACCAGATGGCTCGGGACCGGGGCATCCTAAAATTGCCCGACGAAGAAATAGTATGGGGAATACAGGAAATCATCAAAAAAGCAGATATGAAATCCCGGGATGCCGTAGCCTCCATACCGGCTGTTTCCACTTTCGGCACTGTAATCGAGATGCCATACCTGTCGGGAGAAGATCTTGCTAAGGCAATTGCCTTTGAGGCAAAGAAATACATTCCGATTCCCATCAAGGACGTAGTCTTGGACTGGTCAATTATTGAAGTGCTTAATCCGGGCCAGATAACTGCCGGCAAAGACAGGATCGTCAAAGAGCAGAAGCCGTCCACCGTCGAAATATTCTTGGCCGCGGTATCCCGAGAAGAAACTCAAAAATACCTAAACATAATGAAAAGCGCCGGATTAACTCTCCGGGCGCTTGAGCTTGAAAACGCCGCCCTGATAAGGGGCTTAATCGGAAACGACTTGAGTCCGATAGCTATAGTCAACATAGGAGGCCGCAGCACATCTATAACAATAGTGAACAAGGGCTATGAGAGAATAAGCCATAATTACGAGATAGGAGGATTTGAAATTACTAAATCCATAGCCAGATCCCTGAGTATAAGCCTCGAAAAGGCCGACGAACTGAAAATGAAGTTCGGAATGAAGGAGGGAGACGAGAATGTGATAAACGAATCCGTCGCATCGCTTATTGATATGATGGCTTTTGAAACCAGAAAGACACTGACCAATTACGAGGAAGCGAAGAATCTCACTCTATCCAAGGTTCTTTTGGTCGGGGGGGTGGCTAATATTCCTTATTTCCTTGAATACTTCAAAAGCAAATTGGGAAGAGACATTGTTGCGGGAAACCCTTTCTCCAGGGTAGTCTATCCTCAAGAACTGTCTGCGGTTTTACCGAGCATAGGAAACACCCTTTCCGTAGCTATAGGATTGGCCATGAGGGAAATTTAACCGGTATTTGCTTAACCCGACCCAAAGCCGAGACTCTCGAGCCGAAGTTAAAACCTTCGACGGCTTGCTTGTTGATTACCTTGCTCCTTATAAATGCTACAATAATATAGACGGCTATTTAGATGAAAATAAATGCCCGACATAGGAGGAATACAACTACTTCCGGAAACAAGGAAAGATCTTAAGTTAAAAAGGCCGGGAGAAAACAAGTTTTTGTATATCGGGATAGCCATACTCTCGGTTGTGGTAGTTTTGGCTTTGGGCTTGACCTTTTACAAGATGGGCCTCGACAATAAGATTACGGACCTGAATCAGCGATTCGGCGATAACGAACAGCGAAGAGACAAGAATCAGGAAAGAGACCTAAGAATTGCTGAAATCCAGCTAAAAACAATTTCTACCCTTGTTAAAAATCATGCTCTTGCAACTACGGCCTTCGATAAGATAGCAAGCCTATTGAATAAACAGGCTCGAGCGGCTAATTTTTCCTTGGAAATATCTCGGGGAAAAATCAGTATGAAGGTAGAAGCCCTTAATTACATGGTCGTTGCCCGCCAAATAGCCTCTTTTCTTTCCGACGATTTTATAAAAAAGCTGACTATAGGAAAAATAACCTTAGGCACTAACGGAAAATTGGAATTTGGAGTAGAGATAGATTTTGATAAATCAAGAATAATACCCAACCATGAATCAGGGAACTAAAAACCTGCTTATATCCGGCTTGATTTCAGCCGCATGTTTCGCCTTCTGGGCGTGGGTTATGCCTACCTATGACTCCGTCTCTCTTTTTCGGGAAATCATAAGCGAAAGAGAGGCTCTGCTTTCATCTCGAGAACAAATGGTTGCCAAAATAGAAAATATGTACGGTCAATACCAGGAAAGATCTTCCGATATTAAGCGTTTGGACCTGGTGGTTCCTAAAAAACCGGAAATACCAGAGATTATTTCAAGCCTGCAAGACATATCATCGCAGACGGGGATACAATTGGGGGATATCAACATAGGAGCCGCCACCAACGCCTCGATTGACAACTATGACACGGTGTCGCTGGAATTAGGAACAGAAACCGATTACGACGGGATGATTAACTTCATCGGCAGTATAGAAAAAAATGTCCGCCTGACCGATCTTCTTAGCATCTCCATGTCTCCAAAAGATGCCTCCAAGAATAGCTCGCTGCTAACATTTCAGATTAAAGCCGTTTCTTACTTTCTCAAAAACATCGAGGAGATCGTAAAAGCTAAGGCCCAGACTCAAAGAGAAATTAAAACAAATATAACGGAGTAGCGTTTAAAGATATGGGACAAAATAAAATATTACTAATCATAATCATTCTCCTCGGCCTTGTTGCCGGTTACTTTTACTATACTGAAGCCGCCGGTGAACCGGACCCGCCGATACCTTTGCCGATTGACATAGAAAAGGACGATCTTAAAAGCGCGGCCAATATAAACTTGGATTTTTCTGTTTTTGAAAATGAGACCTACAAAACCCTGATTCAGTTTGGAGAATCGCCGGTTAAACCGGGCAACACCGGAAAAACAAATGTTTTCGCCCCAATAGAATAATATGCCCATCAAAATTCCATCTACCCTGATACAGGAGCTTCTGAAATTAAAGATTATCAGCGCCGAAGACGTTGATGTTTTAGAGCAGACAGCAAAAGAGGAAGACAAGGATTTCGGACAAGTACTGATCGACAAGAACATGATATCTGCCACCGACTTGCTCAATATCAGGAGCAGGCTTTATCATCTTCCCTTGATGAGCCTCGAAGGAATAGACATCGATAAAGAAGCCCTGAAAGAAATATCGGAAGACGTCGTTAACTTCTACAGAATAGTGCCCTTCGCAAAAGAGGGGAATGTCCTCAGGGTCGGAATAGTCAACCCGGAAGACGTTGACGCCCTTGAGGCCCTTAAGTTTATCGCGGAAGACCGGGGTTTGACCCTTGAACGGTACATCGTAAGCAATAAGGATTTCGAAAATATCGTCCGCAACTACGGTTCTTTGACCGGCGAGGTCGGAAAGGTGCTTGAATCCCTGTCGGAAGAATTGGAAGAACAGGAAAAAATCACCCCGAAAACAATAGAACAGATAACTTCCGAGGGCGCCATTACTAAAATAGTTGCCTCGGTGGTAAAGTACGCCGTTGAGTCACGGGCATCAGATATCCACATTGAGCCTTTTGAGGATAAGGTCAGGGTCAGATTCAGAATAGACGGAGTTCTGGTTTCATCTTTAGTTCTGCCCAGAAACATCCATTCCGCCGTTTTAACCAGAATTAAGGTTTTATCCAATTTAAAAATAGACGAGACCAGGCTTGCCCAGGACGGAAGATTCTCGACGATACTGAAGCGAAGGAAAATAGATTTTCGCGTATCTACCTTCCCTACCAAGAATGGAGAGAAGGTCGTTATGCGTATTCTTGATCCCCTGACCAACAAAATTGACTTGCCCGATCTTGGAGTTGAGGGAAGATCAGCGGAGGTTTTGGAAAGAGCGATGAATAGACCGTTCGGCAGCATCCTTATAACCGGTCCGACCGGTTCGGGAAAATCAACGACTTTAGCCGGTATACTCAAAAAAATGAACAACGAGGACATTAACATCGTAACCCTTGAAGATCCGATAGAATACTTCGTTGACGGAGTAAATCAGTCCCAAATTCATGAAGAAATAGGCTATACCTTCGCATCCGGCTTAAGGCACATTCTCCGTCAGGACCCCGATGTAATAATGGTCGGAGAAATCCGAGACAAGGAAACGGCTGCCTTAGCTACCCAGGCGGCTTTAACCGGCCATATAGTTTTATCCACTCTGCACACCAACGACGCCCTGGGCGTAATCCCGCGGTTGGTTGACATGGGAGTGGAAAAATATCTTATACCGCCGACTCTTAACGTGGCGGTCGCACAAAGGCTTTTAAGACGGTTATGTTCCGACTGCAAGCTCAAAATCAAAGCTAATAATGCCGAGGAGAATATCATCAACGCCGCCCTTGCAGGAATGCCGGAACAATACAGAAAAAATATGCTATCTAAGAGCGGGTATGAGATATCCAAGCCCAACCTTGAGAATCCGTGCAAGCTGTGCGGCGGAAAAGCGTTCCGCGGCCGTATCGCCATCTTCGAGATGCTTGAGATGACAACCGAGCTTGAGAAGATAATACTGACCGTCATTTCAGAATCAGCGATGCGCGAAGAAGCTAAAAAGCAAGGAATGATTACAATGTTCCAGGATGGAATTTTAAAGGTCCTAAAGGGTGTAGTATCATTAGAAGAGCTTCTTGAGGTGGCTCAGGAAGAAGAAACCAGTTAGTTTAATAGTCAAAAGACGAAGACAAAATGAAAGATTAAGTTTTTCAAAATTTGATCAACAGAATTTTGAAATTCTATAATTTTTAACTTTGACTTTTCAGCTTTTAACTTAGCGAAACGACATGGCCGACTACAAGCAATACATGGAGGAGTTACTGGTGGCAACAGCCCAAAACGGGGCTTCCGACTTGCATTTATCCCCCGGAAACTACCCGATTATGCGGATAGACGGCCACCTTATACCGTTGTCCAGTAAAAAAATCCTGGACTACGAAACCCTCGGGGGATTGGTGGCGGTACTGCTGGGAGAAGAAAGGCGGTCAAGATTTCTGTCCGAAAAAGAGATGGACTTTTCTTATGAATCGGCTCAGGGAACAAGATTCAGGGTCAACGCTTACTATACCCGGGGAAGGGTAGCCGCCACCCTCAGGCTTATTCCCGACAGCATTAAAACCATCGAAGAACTCGGACTGCCGCAGATTATAAAAGTATTCTCGAAATTATCGCAAGGCTTTGTAATGGTCGTGGGGCCGAACGGACATGGAAAATCGACAACCTTGGCGGCTATTATCGACCTAATCAATAAAGAACGGGCAGAAAAGATACTGACCATTGAAGACCCCATAGAATATATGTTTGTACCGGAAAAAAGCGTTATTGACCAGAGAGAAGTCTATCAGGATACATTTTCTTTTCATAAAGCCCTGCGTTCTGCCTTTAGACAAAATGTAAATGTAGTGATGGTCGGCGAAATGAGGGACTATGAAACAATGAGCGCCGCCGTAACTGCCGCCGAGACCGGTCACTTGGTTTTCGCCTCTCTGCACACCAACAGCGCTCCCCAAACAATAGAAAGGATCATCGACAGCTTTCCGCCCAATCAACAGCCGCAGATAAGAAACCAGCTTGCCAGCACCATCTCGGGAATAATATCCCAAAGGCTTGTTCCGGCTATAAAAGGCGGCCTTGCTCCGGCGGTTGAAGTCATGATAGCAAATCCGGCAGTCCGGACGCTGATCAGGGACAACCGGCCTCGCCAGCTCGACTTAGTCATAGAAACCAGCCAGGACGTCGGTATGATTTCTCTCAACAGATCCTTGGCCGACTTGGTGAGAAAGAAGGTGATAGATATGGAACGGGCCGAATTCTATTCCCTTAACCCGGCCGAGCTTAAGGAATTAGCCCGATAGTTTTGAGCTCCAATTTAACCTTGAATTTTTATTTTAACTTTTTCTAATTCTCTTGCTTTTTCAATATAAAGCCAAAATCAGAACGGGAGAAATTATCGAAGGAACGATCAATGCCCCCAATGAAAACGTCGCCGTGGACGTGCTTCATGGCAAAGATTACGTCATTGTCTCTATCCATCCCGTAGAAAAAGGCGGGCTGAATCTTGATATCGGCAAGTATCTTCAGAGACCCAAAAATAAAGACATAGTCGCTTTTACGCGCCAGCTGTCGGTTTTAATTGATGCGGACGTTCCTTTGAACGAGAGCCTAAGAACTTTAGCCGCCCAGGAAGAAAAGACTTCTTTTAAGAAAGTCATCACCGATGTATCTGAAGCTATCGAGGGAGGCTCATCCCTATCTATCGCCCTGTCTCTTTACCCTCAGCTATTCTCCGGCTTTTATATTATGCTCGTCCAGTCGGGCGAGGTGTCCGGCCGTCTTCACCAGTCGCTTCTTTACTTAGCCAACTATCTTGAGAGAACTCAGGGAATAAACTCAAAAATAAAAGGCGCATTGGCATATCCGGCCTTCGTACTTTTTTCTCTTGTTTTAGTGGCAATAATAATGACTGTCTACGTGTTGCCGAACCTTCTTTCTATCTTTGAAGAGTTTGGAGCCGTAGAACTGCCGTTGACTACAAGAATTCTCATATTCGTAACCGACAACGTCAATAAATACAAAATACCCTTTGCCATATTTATCGTGGGAGCCGGGTTCTTCGGATACTCATATATTAAAACTGAAGCTGGCCGCAACTACCTCGATAAACTCAAAATAAGCATTCCGAGCCTTGGATCGGTAGCCCGCAACCTCTACCTTGCCCGAATCGCCGAGAGCTTGTCTACGCTTATCAAGTCCGGAATCCCGATACTCGACTCGCTTAAACTGACCGGGGATCTTGTCGGAAACGTTATTTACCGCGACATCATCGCCCAGGCCTCCGAAAATGTCAGAAGCGGAGGAAACATATCCGACGCGATATCTAAGCATCCCAAAGAAATACCTTCTTTATTCGCTTCGATGATGTCAGTGGGTGAACGCACGGGAAAATTGGATTACATACTCGAACATATCGCCAAGTTTTATAAATCGGAATCGGAGGACTCAATTCAAAACATTTCCCAGCTGATAGAACCTATCTTGGTGCTCCTGTTGGGCTTCGGAGTCGCTATCCTCGTATCCAGCATCCTGCTTCCGATATACAACATAGTCGGCTTCGGCTGATCGGTCGTGTGGATATCTTGGTTTTGCGGTATCCGCCGATAAGACTATAATGTATTTAGGTTAAAAATTCGGTTTAAACAAGCCCTGAGGGCGGTGATTGGCTCTTGGTAGCATCTACCGATTACCGGCACAGCCGTTAGGAGCTCAAAAAAGTGTCGATTCTAAAAAAGTATAGGAATGCAAACCTTTCTAAGGGTTTCACCTTGGTCGAGTTGCTAGTCGTTATAGCCATAATCGGAGTCTTGGCTACTTTAGTCCTTTTGCAGTTGGGTACTGCCCGAGCAAAGGCAAGAGACGCCAAGCGTATCGCCGACGTAAGCCAGCTGAGAACGGCTGTTGAGTTGTTCTTTGATGACAACGCCGGTATCTATCCGATCGGACCGCTGTGTAATGTCGGCGCTACCGGTAACTGTACTGGCGGTAACAATGGAAACCTTGGTCCCTATCTTTCATCTCCAAACTTGCCAGTCGATCCTTTGAATGGAGCAGGTTACCGCTATACCTGGGATCCTGCCAGCCCCCGAAGGTTTCATCTTTGGACTGAACTTGAGAGAAGAAACGCTCCCGCCTTTGCCGCAGATGCTGATCTCAATTCAACCACTGGTGGTGCCGGAGCTGGAGGCGCTTGGATCGGAAACCCGACAGACAACCAAGACGGAGGTGTGGAGACTTGCGCATCGGGTACGGCTATAGATTGCGTATACGATACCGGACAGAACTAATCTCTTTACTAAACAAAACTCCCCGGAATGGGGAGTTTTGTTTAGGGCCATATTGTATTAATATATCCTCATGGCTATCTTCTATGTTTTTACTTTTGTTTTGGGTTTAGTTATCGGAAGTTTTATAAACGTCGTCTTATTCCGCCTGGATCGGGAAGGTGGAATATTCCTGGGAAGATCCAAATGCACCAAATGCCTTGCCCGGCTCAAGTGGTATGATCTTTTTCCCTTGTTCAGCTATCTGCAAATCAAAGGCCGATGCCGGTACTGCAAGAAAAAGTTATCGGCCATATACCCTATCGTGGAACTGACCACCGCCTGCGTTATAACTCTCTACTTCCTCATGAACGGGCTTGGGTTGGGCGCCCTATCTCTATACAGCCTTTTTATCCTACTGCTGCTGGTGATGCTGGTTTTTTTTGACATTCTATATTTGATTATCCCCGACAAGGTTACTCTCCTGATGGTCGCCTCGTCTTTCCTGTTCTTATCATTTGCGGGAAGGTCTCATTTTTACAATGGCCTTATTTCTGCTTTTATCTTCGGAACCTTTTTTGCTATGATATATATAATCTCGAAAGGGGAGTGGATGGGCCTGGGAGACGCTAAATTGTCGTTTGCGATCGGACTGATTCTGGGCTACCCGTTCGGATTATTCGCAATAATAATTTCGGTCTGGGTTGCGGCATTGTTCGGAACCCTGCTGATGGCCCTGAAGAAAGCTGATCTAAAAACCGCCTTGCCGTTTGGATCATTCTTATCGGCAGTAACAATACTATTCGTTATCTTTCAGAATGAAATACAAAAAATTCAGTTTATCAACTTATTCTTCTAAATTTTTAAATTTGCGAAAACTTATAGAGTTTAGGCTGTCCAAAATTCTCAGGGGAACTGAAGCTCCTCTGGTTTGGTTTCTTTTGATTTTAACTCTCTCTATTTCGGCCGTATTTATTATCTGGTCAATAACCGCCTATCCCGATCTTAAATCGGCCGGTACCGCAACGCTCATAATATCCATAGAAAACGGACCCAGAATGTTTCAGGGAGAGGTAACCGAGAACATGACCGTATTGGATGCCCTGATTGCTTCTGCCGCAGCCGGACAAATCCATATTCGATACTATATCCGTCCTGATAATACAACCGAAATAGCCGAAATAAACGGTTATGGCTCCGCCTTACCCAAAAACCTGGCCTTTTATCTCAACCGCGGCAGAATTAATTCCGAAGATCTGAACAAGATAAAAGTACAGGTCGGCGATATTATCGAGATTAACCAAGAATAAAATCCGGATATGTTAATTTTTTTTAAAAAGCCGGCCGGATTCAGCCTCGTCGACCTTTTAGTCGTAATCACCATCACCTCTTTTCTTACGATCACCCTTATCAGAAATTTTACGACGCAGCTCAACATAGAAAGAGTCGCAAACGTCGTGTTGTCAGATCTTAGAAATACCCAGGCTTACGCGATATCAGCCCGTAAATATCAGGGACCATTGGACTCTCAGCCGGTCAGCCGCTGCGGATACGGTGTCCACCAGGATCAATCCAGCAGTCAAACGTATATTATTTACGCCGGACCCGCCTCAACGGCCAACTGCAGTTCGAGAGCCTGGCAGACCAGCCAGGACACCCCGACATTTAAAACGGTGGTGCTCGATTCGCGCTTAGAATTTGAAACGAATCCGAGATTTAAGGACATATACTATGAACCGCCGGACCCCCAAACCTATATCGGCAACACCCAGACCCAATCCCAGCCCGAAGAAGTTGTTATTAGAAAAATCGGCGTTACCAAGCAGCAATGCAATACCGGCAACAAAAACTGCATAAAAATATGCGTATACATTTCGGGAAGGGTTGAAATAACCAAAACCGGATCTTGTCCATAAAATGAAGACGACCCCAAAGAACAAAGGGATGACCCTGATTGAAGCAATTATCTCGATATTTATTTTGATTTTGGGATTAGTTCCGATTTTTATGTCGATCACCGTGACCAACAACTTGGCAAGTATCATCAAAAACGATCTGATCGCTTCTAACTTAGCCCGCGAAGGGATCGAAGTCGTCCGATCAATCAGGGATGCCAACTGGTTTAACGGCTTGTTATTTGACGCAAATCTTGCCGATTGCGGACAGTCAATATGCGATTGGGTAGTCCAGTGGGACTCGGCCGCCCCGATACCCTTGGGGTCAAATCCGCCGTTGAAATTAGATTCGACGACCGGACTGTATAACTACTCAACCGGAAGTAATTCTCTTTTTACGCGAAAAATAAGCATATCGAGGGTCGGAACTTGCAATTGTGAAATTAAAATTTTAAGCCAAGTTTCGTGGCCTGAACGTAAGGATACTAAAGTTATAACCGTCGAATCTCATTTGTTTAACTGGAGATAAATGATCAAATCTACCCCGAACAATAGAGGCTTCACCGTGATAGAGTTGATTGTTGCAGCTTTCGTTTTTTCTGTTACTCTTTTGGCCGTCACGGGCATATTCGGTAAATCTGTACAGATAGAGCGCGGGGGAAGATCTGCCCAAAAGGTTCAGGAAAACATCATATTTGTTTTCGAATCCATGATCAAAGAGATCCAAGTCAGCGAAGTAACCAGCGCAAACTCTGCCTGCACCGCAACAACTTTAAGCATAGACCACCCCATCCGCGGTTCGATCACTTACAGCTTGAGCGGGGGCAATCTCGTGAAGAACGGATCGGTATTAAACTCGAGCGACGTTACCTTCGATACTTTCAAATTCTGCATAACCGGAAACGGGGGATCGGGGAACGGCGACAATCAATCAACGAAAGTGACCATGATAGCATCTGTAAGAAACGTAATCGGCAATAGCGTTTTCAGCGCCGATCTTCAAACGACTGTCGTATCAAGAGACATAACGCTGGAGCTTTTAAACTAATATGACCGGCAATAAAGAAAAACGGCGGGGATCTATAGTTATATTCACGCTGTTCGTATTGGCTTTAGTAATGTCGATTTCTTTTGCCATTTTGGCCATATTCATTCCCAAGCTAAAAATAGCCTCCGAATCTATAGGTTCGACGATCGCCGCTTACGCGGCTGACAGCGCCATTGAATGGTGCCTCTACAGCCAGAGAGGCAATCCTAATCCGCCGCCCAAACCGACCTCAATCGGAGGAGCTACGGTGGAGATAAAGTACGGTTCCGCTGTCGCAACCTGCTCAACGGCCGAAAAACCCCTCAATCATAGTGCAATCGGGACATACTATAATGTTGCCAGGTCATTTGAAATAACCCAGTAAACTGCCCGCAACCACTCCGCGGAGGCACCGAAAAAGGGTGCCTTTTGTTGCGTAGCTATGCTATAATCCATCGTATGGAACGACCTGTAGCTAAAAAAAGAATAGAGAAACTCCGCCAGGTCATAAACCGTCACCGCTATCTTTACCACGTTCTCGATAGGCCTGAGATTTCCGACCAAGCCTTGGACGCCCTGAAAAAAGAGCTGTTCGACCTTGAACAAGAATATCCGGAGTTCATAACCCCGGACTCTCCGACTCAAAGAGTGGGCGGCAAACCCCTGAAAGAGTTCAAAAAATTCAAGCATCCGGAACCGATGCTCTCTTTTAACGACGCCTTCGATCAGAAAGATATGAAGGAGTGGGAGAGCCGTTTGGAAAAATTAATTCCGGGATCAAAAAAGGAAGGCTATTACTGCGAGCTTAAAATAGACGGTTTAGCCATAGAGCTTATATACGAGAACGGTGAACTGACCGTGGGTTCGACCAGGGGCGACGGCATTACCGGTGAAGACGTAACCCAGAATCTCAAAACTATTGAAGCGATCCCTTTGAGACTTTTGGACGAAGATGGCGCGGTCAATAATTTAAAAAAGGAGGGGCTGGATCGATTCGTATCAGCCGCCAAAAAATCGCTTCGAGGACGGATAGCAATCCGAGGAGAGGTATTTATTTCTAAAAAGGAGTTTGAAAGAATAAATCGGGACCAAAGCCGGGCAAGCCTGAAAGCGTACGCCAACCCTCGAAATCTTGCCGCAGGATCAGTCAGACAGCTTGACCCGGCCGTAACTCGATCCCGAAAGATGGACTCTTTCTCTTATGCCCTTAAGACTGATTTGGGACAGAAAACCCACGAAGAGGAGCATTTGATCCTGAAGTCTCTTGGATTAAAGATAAATCCCCACAATAAATTCTGCAAAAGCATAGAAGCCGTTCGAGAATTCAGAGATGATTGGGAAAAACGCCGAGAAAAGCTTAACTATGAAATTGACGGTATCGTCGTAATTCTTAATGAGAACAAGACATTTGAAAAATTAGGCGTAGCCGGCAAAGCTCCCCGGGGAGCCATAGCCTACAAATTCGCTCCCAAGGAATCGGAAACCGTCGTAGAAGATATCGTGGTTCAGGTCGGACGAACCGGAACTTTAACTCCGGTAGCCGTTTTAAGGCCGGTCAATATCGGCGGGGTTACGGTTTCAAGAGCCACCCTCCACAATCTTGATGAAATAAAAAGACTCGGCGTAAAGATAGGGGATACGGTTATCGTCGGGCGGGCCGGAGATGTGATTCCGGATATAAACAAAGTACTGACGGAATTCAGGACCGGACGAGAGAAAGAATTTCATATGCCCAAAAAATGTCCTGTTTGCTCGGAAAAAATCGAACAAGTACCGGGTCAGGTGGCCTTTAAATGCGTAAGCAAAAACTGTCCAGCCATTAAAAGGGAGGCTATCTATCATTTTGTTTCGAAAAGAGCGTTCGATATTGACGGCGTCGGACCGAAGATCGTAGACCAGCTGATGGACGCCGCCATAATACACGATTCAGCTGATCTTTTCTTTATCAAAAAAGAGGACCTCCTGAACCTTGAAAGATTTGCCGAAAAATCAGCCGAAAACACGATTAACTCCATAAAGTCAAAGAGATATGTGCCCCTTTCAAAGTTCATTTACTCTTTGGGCATTGAGCACGTCGGAGAGGAAACTGCTTTTGTCTTGGCCAAAGAATTTAAAACATTAAACAATCTGAAGAATATCCGGCTCGATAATCTTCAAAAAATACCCGACGTCGGACCGGTGGTGGCCAAATCGATTTATGAATGGTTTCAGAGGCCGTTTAATCTCCGGCTACTGGAGAAGTTCCGAAAGGGGGGAGTCCGAGTTATTGAGGAAAAGACATCCAAAGAAAGCTCAAGGTTGGCCGGAAAAACGTTTGTTTTGACCGGAACCCTTGAATCAATGGGCCGCGATCAGGCCAAGGACCGAGTGCGCGAATTGGGAGGCGATATATCTTCAACGGTATCAAAAAATACTGACTATGTAGTCGTGGGATCAGAACCCGGGTCAAAATACGAAAAAGCAAAGAAATTGGGCGTTCGCGTAATTAACGAGCGAGAGTTCGTCAAACTGATTGAATAATCCTTTGATTATGCTAATTTTTAGACATGCTTTCTGAAAAAGAAATAAAACATATAGCCAATCTGGCCAGAATCAGGATATCCGGGGCAGAAGAAGATAAGTTCCGCAAGGAACTCTCTTTGATTATTGACTACATCAATAAGCTGAATGAGCTCGATACTGAAAATGTTGAACCCCTATACCAAGTAACCGGCCTTACTAATTCCGGCCGCCCCGACAAGCATCGAGCTGACTTTGAAATGAGCGACAAACTGAATGAAAAACTGATAGGACAAGCCCCTCGCTCAGAAAAAAGATTTATCAAAGTAAAATCTGTTTTAAATAAGAATGGCTAAAAACTATACAATAAAAGATATCTTGGCCGGATTAAAAACACGTGAATTTTCCGCTGAAGAAATTTTCAAATATTACAACGCCAAGATAAAGATAGAAAACAACAAGCTGAATGCTTACCTGTCTGTCTTTGAAAACCGGACCGACATCCTACCCGATCAGCCTCTATCCGCCGTACCGTGCGCAATTAAAGATAATATGCTGATAGAGGGTACGGCGGCTACGGCCGGATCAAAAATACTTGAAAACTACATATCCGCCTATGATGCGACGGCCGTTAGCAAGCTTAGGTCATCCGGCGTCCAATTTCTCGGAAAAACAAACTTAGACGAATTTGCTATGGGAACATCCACTGAAAACTCCGCTTTCGGACCAACGAAGAATCCTCACGATGTAAAACGGGTTCCCGGCGGATCTTCAGGCGGCTCGGCCGCGGCCGTAGCCGCGGATCTGTGCGTTTTTGCCTTGGGTTCCGATACCGGCGGTTCCGTTAGACAGCCTGCCAGCATGTGCGGGGTGGTGGGGCTTAAGCCCACCTATGGACGCGTTTCCCGCCATGGCCTGATTGCAATGGCTTCTTCGCTTGATCAGATCGGACCGCTGACAAAAAATGTTTACGATGCCGCTCTGGTCCTGGGCATAATTGCCGGAACCGATAAATTTGATTCAACCACCGTTCCTCGTGAAGTGCCTGATTTTACCAAAAACCTCGACAAAAATATAAAAGGTTTGAAGATAGGGGTACCCAAAGAATTTTTCAGAGAAGGACTGAGCTCGGAAGTAGAGGAAAAAATAAGATACGCCATAGCCAAGCTCGAGGATTTAGGATGCGAGATTGCGGATATAAGCCTGCCAAATTTCGAATATGCTCTTGCTTCATACTACATCATAGTGCCAAGCGAGGTATCCTCTAATCTCGCCCGCTTTGACGGAATCCGCTATGGCTATTCGTCTCATGGTGGATCGACGCTTTCGGATACTTATCTTGAATCAAGATCTCACGGATTCGGACCGGAACCAAAGAGAAGAATAATGCTCGGGGCCTATGCTTTGTCATCCGGATATTACGACGCTTATTACCTCAAAGCCCAAAAAGTACGGGCGCTCATCAAAAAAGACTTCGATGAAGCTTTCGGAAAAGTCGATGTCATAGTCGGACCCACATCCCCGACAACAGCCTTCAAAATAGGGGAGAAGGCATCCGATCCTCTTTCTTTATATCTTGAGGACGTATATACTGTCCCCGTGAACTTAGCCGGCCTTCCCGGAATATCAATTCCGGCCGGGCTCGGTAAAAACAGCCGCCTGCCGATCGGGTTCCAAATGATCGGAAAACATTTTGACGAGCAAACCCTGCTCAATGCAGCTCACCAGCTGGAAAAAGTTTTATGAACACCAACGAATTAGCTAATATATTTTCGAACCTTGGGGACGTTTTATACGGCACTGCTGATTATTTGGGTTTTGCCCAGATATTTAACGCCGCACCGAGTCCTGACCGGATCAAGCCGTTTTCTTTTTTAATATCGGCGATTTGCTTCGCTCTTCTGGTCTACCTGATAATGAGAATAAGGCGCCTGAATTCAAAGCGAGGATCAATAGTAAAAAGCCTGCCTTTTACCCCGGCCAGATCAGGGGTAGCGGCCAGGTGGGAAGAGATAGTCCGGCATATCAATTCCGTAAAAGAAGCGGAATGGAAATTTGCAGTTATAGAAGCCGATAAATTAATTGATGAAATTCTGAAAGCGGCCGGCTATCCCGGTGAAACAATGGGGGAGCGTTTGGTAAATATAGACAAGGTTAGGCTTCAGTCGCTCGACGGCCTCTGGGAAGCCCATAAACTCAGAAATCTTATAGTCCACGACACTAAATACTTCGCAAGGTATGCCGAAGCCAAAAGAGCGATCAACCTATACGAAGACTCGCTAAAAGAACTGGGTATTCTATAAATCCCCGCGGACTTATGCCCGAGGTTTTTGTTTGAGCAGTTATAAAACACTTAAAAGGCCTCCGATTCGGAGGCCTTTTATCCCGATGGGATCTGCTATATAATTAGATTATGCGACCCATCATTATTTAAGCGCCTTATTTCACTATCGACCATGGACTTAAAAGAACTGAAAAATCGATACCTCGAATACCTTGAAATAGAAAAAGGACGTTCGGCTAAAACCATAGAAAACTACAGCCGATATCTCGACCGTTTTTTGAGCTTTGCCAAAACAAACAACGCAGATGATTTAACCGAGGACTTGATACGCCAATACAGGCTTTTTATTAACCGCCTAAGGGATACTAATGGAAAAACCCTGAAAAGAATCACTCAGAATTATCATGTCATTTCCCTGAGAAATTTTTTGAAATACCTGGCAAAAATAGGAATCAAGTCTGTTCCGGCCGAAAAAATTGAACTTGGCAAACAAGAGGCCCGGGAAGTAACCTTTTTAGAGAACGAGGAGTTCGAAAGATTGCTTAATGCTCCGGAAGGGGAGAACTTGGATGCCTTAAGAGATCGGGCAATACTAAGCGTCCTTTTCAGCACAGGAATGCGGGTGTCGGAACTTTGCTCATTGAATCGGGAAAAGATAGATTTAAAGCGCGGGGAGCTGTCGGTAATAGGCAAGGGCAGCAAGATAAGATTAGTCTTTCTTTCCGAAGATGCCAAAAATAGAATTTATCAATACGAAAAGAAGAGAACCGACGTGGACGAGGCTCTATTCATAAGGATTTCTAAAAAAAATTCCGAGGCCGATCTTCGCCTGACGCCCCGAAGCATCCAAAGAATAGTAAAAAAATACTCGATAAAAGCCGGGATTATGGGAAAGAATATATCACCCCATACTATAAGGCACTCCTACGCCACCGACCTTCTTCGCAACGGAGCAGATATACGCTCCGTTCAAGAAATGCTCGGTCACGCTTCGGTCACTACGACCCAAATATATACCCATGTTACCGATAAACAGTTAAGAGAGGTTCATAAGCGTTTTCATAACAAAAAATAAAACTCTAATCCCAAACAAAAAAACCGACTACGCTGTCGGTTTTTTAATATTTGTTTATCACCTCGATGGATCCGAATGGATCAACTATAGTGCCGGATACCTTAAAAGCCAAGTGGAGGTGGGGGCCGGTTGAAGATCCCGTGTTGCCGGATAGAGCAATAATCTGACCCTTGTTAACGGTCTGGCCTTCTTTGACTAAAATTCGAGACAAGTGCATATAAATCGAGAAGACGCCCGATCCGTGATCGAGGATTACCATATTACCTTCCAAAGAGAAATTAGTCTTAGCTAAAACAACCTTGCCTGAATTAACTGCTAAAACAGATGTTCCTGCGGTAGCTCTCAGATCAACGCCCCTGTGCAGAAAAGTTGCATTCGAATAGGCCCGAAAACCAAATGGCCCCGTGATAAACAGATCTTTCAGCGGATAAATAAAGTCGCCATCCGTAAAATCTTCCGACTTACTGCCGCGAGCATAGGCTCCTGATATCAGCTGAGATTCTTTTGCTCTTCTTTTCGAATCAACCTGAGAAGAAGCCGATTTTTTGTTAATTCTTACTACCGGCAAACTTCCGCTTAGAACCTCTACCTGAGAAGATTGGCTCCCGACCCAACTACCATCTTTCATATTAACCAAGTAGACAACATATAAACCCGGTTTAACTTTCTCCGAATCAACGCCTATAAAAGTCCGGCCGTTTTTATTTGGAGTATAGGTGCTGCCGAAAGCATAGACTCCGATATCGGATGCAAGTATATATTTATTAACATCCACAATCAGCACCTGGCCCTGCTTGACGATGAGTTGATCATTGAGAACCCTGAAGTCCTGGTTCTGGGCAACTGAAATATCAGACCCTAATGCCAAAACGGTTATCAAGATTGCTTTTTTCAAGGTTAAACTCCATTTTTAAACGAACTCGAGAAAAGTATATAAAAAACCGGTATTTATAACAAGCCTACCGGTAGGTAGGGTGAATTTCTTTTTTGCCGGACTCCTTGACAGCCATCCTGGCCATAGCAAAGAGGAGGCTCGACAAGCGATTGAGGTAGGCAAGAATTTCCGGATTGAGCATGGCTCTTCTTCTTGGATTAATAATCTTCAAAACACTGCGTTCTACGCGACGAGACTTCGCCCGAGCATGATCCAGCCAGGCGGAAAGGGGATTAATACCGGACACAATAAACTTCTTGGCCGGTTTTAAGGACTTCTCAAAGCGGTCAATAATGTCTTCGGCTTCGTCTATTTTTTCTTTTTTAAATTCCGGGACCTTAAAAGCTCCGCCCAGCATTGCATTAGCCACCCGAGACTGGATTATAAAAAGATTCTCTTGAATATTATGAATAAGCCCCTGGAATTTTTTACTTACCCTTCCGCTCTTGATTAGACCAAGAAGGCTATTCAACTCGTCGAGTTCGCCAAGAGCTTCAACCTCAAGACAGGTTTTCTTTACAAACCTTTTACCGACATAGCTCTTGCCTTTATCGCCTTTACGAGTGTAAAAAAGAGACATAGAAGGAGTCGTAGATGAAGCGTAAAAAGTTACCCACAAGAATATGTTGCATATATTAATGGAGATGGTATTATTAGGTCAGTTCCTATTAGAGAGCTTCGGCTCTCGAACCGAACGAAAGTTCGGAAAAGGTCCTCTTCGGAGAGACCTTTTTCTTTTTGGTTTACACTGAGCTTGTGGTGAATAACTTGCCCTGAATGTAATTAAAGAAAGTCGAACCAGCTTGTTGAAGTGTGCCGGCAGTGGGAGTCGGACCCACAATCCCTTACGGGCGACGCATCTTAAGTGCGTTGCGTATGCCAATTCCGCCATGCCGGCAATTTTGGTTAATATTAGCCTATTTTCTCCTGTTTTTCAATAAAACTTTACCGCTAAAACTCATTAGAGGATTATCTGAGGGGTCTGCCCTTGAGCTTCCCTGCGGTGATCTTATCGAACTGTCGAAGGGCCCATTGAGTAGCCCGGGCTAAAGAGTCAAATGTTCCGGCATCGCTCCAAAAACCCCTCACTATTTCGGCCTTAAGGTTTCTTCTTTTTATATAGGCGTTATTAACGTCGGTAATCTCAAGCTCGCCCCTATCAGAGGGTCTTAGTTTTTTAATGATTTTGAAAACATCTCCGTCGTACTGGTATATTCCGGTTACGGCATGGTCGTTAGGGGGTGGCATTGGTTTTTCGAGAATATTAACCACGTTTTTGCCTTCAAGCACCGGAACGCCAAATCGTTTAGCATCCGGAACCTTTTTCAAGAATATGCGGGCACCTTTACGAAAGCTTTTGACATATTTAGAAAAATTATCTTCAAAGATATTGTCCCCGAGAATAACCATGACAGGTTTTCGATCAGCGAAGTCTCCGGCCAGTAACAACGCCTGAGCGATACCGCCGGCCTCATCCTGAACTCGATAGGTTAACCGGACTCCGTATTCTTTACCGGATCCTAAAAATTCCACAAAATGACCGGCGTGTTCACGGCCGGAAACGATTAAAATGTCTCTAATTCCTGATTTTATCAGTGTCTCAAGAGGATATAAAATCATCGGTTTATTGTAAACCGGAATTAGGTGTTTATTGGTTATATTTGTAAGAGGCCGCAATCTTGTTCCCAGGCCTCCCGCAAGAATGACTCCTTTCATAGTGATGCCTTGTGGGCTATGTTGATTTTATATTTTCTCATTATTTCCTCAATTCTCTCATCAGTCAATCGTGGCATACCGACACCAAGACCCTTGGCTTTCTTTGCAGATAGGACACAATTGCTGCGTTTTGCTTTCAATATTCCTCCGGGCCCGTCCAGCTCATTAAGACTAATCAGTTGATATTTATGTCCCGGATCAATAATTCTCTTGTAGGCCTTCAGAATTTGCTCATGGCTTATGTAGCCTTCATTAGTTAAGTTAAGAATACCGGTTGGTTTAATATCAATTAATCTTTCAAGGGCCGGATAAAGATCCTCAATCAAGGTCACGGAATTAGGAATCGAAATTACCTTTTTATAAGAAATAAGCTTGGTGATTGTGTTTCGAGGGTGAAAAAATGATGAAATGGGCATCCTAATCCTGACTTGCAATACCGGTAATTCTTTTAGTAAGTCCTGCATAACTATTCGCATTCTCGAATAAAAACTTCCATAAAAATTAGGCTGATCATCTTCAGTAAATTCAGACTCTATCCCGCCCGAATAAATACATCCTGACGATATCTGGATCGGGTATGAACCAATCTCTAAAGAAGCGAGCATGGCATTGGCCGCACCCGTAACATTTACCTGAACAGTCTCTATCTTATGGTCCTCGCACCAGTCAATATTTGGATGAGCCCTTACTCCTGCAAAGTTAATAACCACATCGGGTTTTATTTTTTTGAATGATTTACGAAGATTAGATAAATCAGTAATATCAAGTTTTTCTGTTATAATTTCAAATTCTTTACCCTTCATATAATCCACGAACCTGGAACCCAAAAACCCACTTGCTCCAAGAACATATATCTTTGGCCTTTTGTATTTCATCGCTACTTCCACGAATGAGATTTAGCCAAAAGCGGCTCCCACCATGACGAGTTATCTTTGTACCAATTTACTGTTTCTGCAAAGCCGTCCTTCCAGCTAACCTTAGGCTTCCAGCCAAGTTTCTTCATCTTTGAGGAATCCAGAAGATATCTTGAATCGTGACCGGGACGATCAGGGACAACTCGCTTCAGAGTCTGGGGCTTTTTTAATATCTTTAAGATATCGTCTGCGATATTAGTAACTGTTTTTTCTAAACCGGTTCCGATATTATAGGCTTCCCCGACTTTTCCTTTTTCTAAAATCAAGTCTATGGCCCGGCAATGATCAGAAACGTGAATCCACTCTCTCTTATTGCCTGAGGATTTAAAGACCGGGAGAGGTTCGTTTTTCAGGGCTCTGATGGCAAAAACCGGTATGACTTTCTCCGGAAACTGGTGACTCCCGTAATTATTTGCACAATAACTTATCGTGACCGGAAGTCCGAAGGTGTGGTAATAGCTCTTAGCTACCAAATCACCCGAGGCCTTTGAAGCATTGTAGGGAGTTCGAGGCTGGTATGGAGAATTTTCCTTGAATTTTGACTTGCTTTTCAGAGGAAGCTGACCGAATACTTCACAGGTTGAAATATGATGAAATCTTTTAATAGTCTCGGACTGGCGAGCCGCTTCAAGAAGAATGCCCGTACCAAAAGCATTGGTACGGATAAAGTCAGCGGGGGATAGTACGGCCTTATTATTATCGGATTCGGCCGCAAAGTTAACTATACACTCAATCTGATGCTGATTTAATATATCCCGCATCGCCTTGAAATCGCCTATATCGGCTCTATAGAACTTGTAACGGGGATGGGTTGAAACATCTTTAACATTCTCGGGGTTCCCGCAGTAAGTCAGCAAATCAACGTTTACTATATTAGCGTTTGGATATCTATCGACTAAATAACGTATAAAGTGACTGCCTATAAACCCGCATCCGCCGGTGACTAAGATATTTTTATAAATCATATTCTTTTGATAACCTGTCGACAAATTATTCGGATAAATTTCGGCAATAGGTTGGGGTGGTATTTTCATAACTTGAGGCCACGATGGGACTTGCACCCACGAATGTCGGTTTTGCAGACCGATGCGTTTGCTACTTCGCCACGTGGCCATGTTTATCAAGTATTTTTTTAATACTAACATCTAACTTTTGCGGACGTAACTTAAAATATCTTCCAAAATAGTCGAATTTTCTTGTCAGATAGGCGCCCCTACTGCAGTTTCCATACATAAATTTAAATAACTCTATACTATCAGAGGTAAAATACCTTAACTGATAAGATCGATGGCCTCTGTAAATCTTGCTCTGCTTAAGTTTTAATGAGCGTCCAAGCAATTTACATAACTCTACTAGAAAATTCTGGCTACCCGAGGTAAATATTGCCGACAGTCTCTTTATAATCCGATCTCTGGTTATACCTTTCCTCATTTCTAGAAATATACACCCATCTCCATCAAAATAGCCTCTCACAAAATGACTTAAAAAATGACTTGGGATATTCGGAAACTTTACTGTCAATGACTTACTTGGATAAATACCCAATTTTCGAAGAGCATTATATAAACTTTTATTTCCTATTCTTAAAATAAACCTAGTTTTTCTATTTAACCCGGCGGGCTTTTCTTCTCTAATCGTATGTTCTGATTTTAACCAATCTTTAATCTTATAAATAATCTCCCTATCAATACTCGTTGCGCTTAGATAACTGCCTCGAGCTGATGGATATATTGAACCGTCGGCATACCAATACCCTAAAACATATGCCATTTTCGGGCTCCACCTATCAAAGAACGCCTCATTAACTCTGTATCTTATCCCCATTAACTAATTATAGGTGGTAATGATATGTACTGCAAGATTTATATTTACAATGACCTAGCTAATTTCTCTTCTTCATATACATCCAGAATATCGCCGACCTTAATCTCTTTGAATTCCTTGCCTGCAGTATCAAATCTTATACCGCACTCGAAGCCCTCTTTTACCTCCTGAGTGTCCTCTTTGTTATGTTGGAGCTGGCTTATCTTACCGCTACCGATCGCGACGTTGCCCCTTAAGGCATCAGCCATCGCTCCTCGCATAATTTTTCCTGACACAACCTTTCCGCCAACAATTTGCCACTTTGGATCCTTTTTGAAAACTGCCAGGATTTTAAGTTTTCCCAACGGAATCTTCTTTATTTCCGGATCAAGCAACCCGGCCATTTCTTTCCGGACAAATTCTATCAGCTGATAGATGATATCAAATGAAGCTATCTTAACACCCTCCCGTTCCGCCATTTTTTTGACCGATTCATCTACGCCAACCCTGAAACCGATCACCTCTGCCTTTGCTCCAATGGCAGTTTTGATATCTGCCTCATTAATATTACCGATGTCGTAAGTAATAACCCTAAATTCCACCTCATCTGACTTAATCGCCTTCAGGGAAGTGTCGATCGCCTCAAGAGAGCTCGACACGTCTGACTTAATTACTAAATTCAAAATCTTCTTTTTGGGATCTTCAGGATTTTCTTTTTCACCCTTAAGAAAAACAAACAGGGGATCGAGGTTTACGTTAGCCGCCGAAATCTTAAGAGCTTCTTCTTTTGACTCGGTCGTAATGAATTTCTTGCCTATATCCGGGGCCGATGACCAGCCCGTGATCAAGACAGGCTCAGAAGGCACAGACTCAAAAACCGGCTTGCCTAAAAAGTTTTCCATTGATTTAACCTTCCCCACTGAAGTGCCGATGGCTACCCAATTGCCTATCTTTAAAATACCCTTCAGGACAATCGCCGTAGCCACATAGCCCCTCCTTTTATCAAGATTTGACTCAATGATCACTCCTTCGGCCGGACCCGACAAATCTTCTTCCAAAGCTTCTAAATCTGCAATCAGTAAAATCATATCCAAGAGATCGTCGATATTTTTATTCTGCTTGGCCGATATCTGGACTAAGGGCACCTTTCCGCCCCAATCTTCTACTAAAATGTCCTCGGCTGCTAAATCCTGCTTAACCCTCTCGATGTTAGCGCCTTCTTTGTCTATCTTATTCACCGCAACCACAAGGGGTATCTTTTCTTCCTTGATTATCCTGATCGCTTCCTTGGTTTGAGGCTTTACGCTTTCGTCAGCGGCAATAACCAAAACTGCTATGTCCGCCACCTTCACTCCGCGCGATCGGATGGCCGTAAAAGCTTCGTGGCCCGGCGTATCTAAAAAGGTAATTTTTTTGCCGTTAACCTCGGTCTGATAAGCGCCTATATGCTGCGTAATTCCCCCGGACTCACCCTCGGCTACTTTGGTGCTTCTGATCGTATCCAAAAGCTTTGTCTTGCCATGATCAACATGACCCAAAATAACCACGATAGGTGGCCTTATTTTTACATTACTGTTTTGTGATTTATCTGTCATTGGACCTCAAAATCTTAACATTTTAAGCCACTTTTTACAAACTAAATCCCGCCTGAGCCGGGATTTAGTTTTTGAGTCGTCAATCTACTTCTTGTCCCTATAAAAAGACATGAGATCGGACAGGACCTCATCGGCATGTTTTTCGGCCTTAACTTCCGGATAAACCTTAACAATCGCGCCCTCGGGATTAACCAAATAAGACATCCTCTTTATTCCCATATACTCTTTGCCCATAAATTTCTTTTTCTGCCATGCACCATACATTTTAATGATTTCCTTCTTATGATCGGCCAAAATAACAAACGGCAACTTATACTTTTTCGAAAATTTTTCATGACTTTTAACCGAATCGGCGCTAATTCCTAAAACAATACAGTCCAACTTTTCAAACTTGGGCCAATTATCACGAATACTACAGGCCTCCTTTATACATCCGGGCGTATCATCTTTGGGATAAAAGTAAATTAAAACCCATCCGCCCCGGTAATCAATAAGCGAGTGAGTTTTTCCGTCTTGATCCAAAAGAGAGAAACTTGGAGCTTTGGTATTTAGTTTAAGCATAAATTTATCAGCAGATGGTATAAGTGGCTCGGTCATGATAGGTGCTTATTTATAAATGCGAGACCAGATCCAGACTTTAGATATATTTCAAATCTAAATGCTTTATATTTATCTGGGATTGCAACATAAAAATCAAGCTCGATCGGTAATCGTTTTGATGTTCCTGGGACATGATCATTTCTGTGTTTTTCTATCCTTTCCTCCAAGTTATCAGTGCAACCAACATAAAAACCATCTTTACATTTTAAACTATAAACGTAACACCTATTGCTATGTCGCCTTCGCAAACCCGGCGGACTGCGTCACGCCATAGGTCCGCTTCGGCGGACCGAAGGCGGTGAGGGTGGGATTCGAACCCACGGGCCCCTTTCAGGGCAAGACGCTTTCGAGGCGCCCCCGTTATGACCACTTCGGTACCTCACCGTACTTGTATTTCAGAAATTCATTCAACTTATTATTACACTTAAAATTCTTTGAGCCAATTTCTTTAAAATAACGCAGTATCTCTTGCTCTCTTCTTAAGAAAATACTGAATTGGGTTTTTTGTGTCGGATGATAGCCGAGCTTCTCTAACTTTGATCTAAAAAAGTTGAGTAGGGGAATTGATCTGTTTGTAAAGTTCATGCCACAGTTAAGATAAGATTTGCCTCTTATTAGGTGCTTATCCGTATATAGGCAACCATCTGTGTCGAACAAGCCTCTGATACAGCTCGCACTAAATTTATCGGATCTCTTAATCCACTGGGGTACATCTACTTGATGCCTGACCTTACTCCCTATCGGTAAGCCAGAATTGACCAAAAACTTTACCAGTTCTGAGCGGGACACAACTATATCAATCACGTTATCCTTCTTACTCAGATAAAAAGAAGGGACTATCTTAAAAAGTCTTTTTATAAGATTTTTTATGTAATCCGCGTATTTTTTATCGTCAATTTTATGAACAGTCACCGTAACCTGCCTCCTTGATATGCCGCCATCACCTAATAATATGCCGAAGAATTCAGCCAAATCTGCCGATTGCCTTGGGATGTGGATTGGTAGAGTGGCCGTTATGGCATTCTTATTAAATTTACCCTTTTCGTCCCACCACTCATACCATTTCTTTTTTCGATATTCGGGATCTCCTCCAATGTAACCGTATTTTTTATATACTTCTACGCCACCGGCATTACCACCTCCGTGTGTGTACCAGTAGCGATCTCTTGTTTCTATTTCTTTGGGTACACCTAACTTTGCTTTTTTACATAAATTTTTAACGGCAACCAGCGGTATAGAGAACTTCTCAACTTGCCAATCGCTAACAGCCCGTCTACTAACCCCAATCATGTCAGCAACGCCTTGATTATCTAATTTAAGTGATTGTTTTATAAGGCCCAAGAAGGCTCTTTGATATTTTGGCTTAAATATAGCCCTTAGTTCCTTAATCGATTCTGACATACTTCCATTATATCTTAACCGACTCCAGCAATCAATCCATAAAAAACAAAAGTCCTCTCTTGTCTGACAAGAGAGGTTGGTGTGCCTGGAGGAATTCGAACCCCCGACCCTCGGCTTAGAAGGCCGATGCTCTATCCAGCTGAGCTACAGGCACACAAGGGATTGGTGGACGGACGCGGAGGGATTTGGTCACAAATATCAGCTCTCCGTCGCTCGCTGATTTCGCGACCCCGGCTCACGGTCGCAACCTGCTGGTTGCGACATCGTTCCGCCTTTCAATCCCTTATCACATCAAGTAGTTGATGTGATGGTGGACGCGGAGGGATTTGAACCCCCGACCCTCCGGTTAAAAGCCGGGTGCTCTACCGGACTGAGCTACGCGTCCACTGAGGTTTGGTGTCTTTACTATACCAAGTTAGAACCTATTTTCAAAATAAATAGTCGGAACATTCCGCAGGGCAAAGCCCTCACGCGCGAGTACGCGCGTGCTCTCGCCAAACGAGAGAGCGGAAATGTACAAATGTACCGAACGGCTCAAATGCCAGTAAGTGAGCCGTTCAGCAAAATGGACGAAGTTTTGCAAAAACTATTTTCTGGGGAAAGGATTTTGCAAAACTTCGGCTAATGTTTTTGAAATTCGGCGGGGGTTTGGATTCCGCCCGCAGAAAGGGGTCTGGGGAATGAATGCGGGCGGGCTTCTGAATTTTTAAAAAATCGGCGGGCTTAGGTTTCAGAAAACAGAAAATAATGATAAACTAAGGTAGAAATGCTTGGTCCCCACCCACCCGTGCGCGCATTTCTGACTTTTTAACTCCCTTAGAAATTTATGGCAAAGATGGGCGTGTTAGAAAAATTAGTTGTGAATAGTAATTTGGATTATCTATTCCATAAATATTTTGGCATAAGTAAATTACTAAAAAATATTTCTACACCTCTCAATGGCTCTATTTTGGAAGTCGGTGCTGGAGTTGGTATCACAACAAATTTTCTAGCAAATAAATTTCCCAATTCATCTATAACAGCAGTTGATTATGATGAAAAACAGGTAGAAATTGCAAAACAAAAAAACTTAAACCCCAATGTTAAATTTCAACAAGCAGACGGCACCAATTTGCCTTTTACCGAAAGAAGTTTTGATTTTTGTTTTGCAATTTTAGTTTTCCACCATATTTCAAATTTTCCAAAAGCCATTTCCGAAATATATCGTGTGCTAAAACCAAATGGGAAATTTTATATTTACGATATTCCTGCAAAAACATGGAATCCACTTCACCGCTGGATAAAGTTAGGTACGCCCGGAATTTTTAGTAAGGGAGAATTTATAAAACTTCTTGAACAAGCGGGTTTTAAAATCTTAAATGTTGAGAGTAAATTAGGATTTGTTATTGAATGCTACAAAATTTAAAATGAATTACACAGACACGAAAATAGTCGTTGATGATCTAACCATTCGTTATCAAACTTACGGAGATAGCACAAAACAACCTCTACTTTTCTTTGGTGGATTGCCAATGAAATTTTTTTCCAAAGAAGCAAATGAGCGAGTAGATTTTAATTTTTGGAAAACAGTTTTTGCCAAATATTTTTATTTAATAATAGCTGACAATCCTGGTTTTGGAGAATCTGATCCACCGTCAAGAATTTGGAGTTTTATAGATTATGCCAAATTTTTTAATACCTTCGTAAAACAGATAGGAATTTCAAAACCCATAATTATGGGTAAATCTTGGGGTGGTGGAATTGCACTTACTTACGCAATAAGTTTTCCAAATGACACCAAAGCACTCATTTTGGTTAATTCAGGTACTAATGAAGACGCTGACAGATTTTTTATAAAATTTGGAATTGCAATAACGAAATTCTTTATAAAAGTAATTACTTCGAGAATAGTTCCGATGAGTATTAAAAAATATTTTTTAGCCGGATTATTAAATATACCTAGTGAAAAAATAAATAAAAGTACATTCAATAAATATTTGATAATGGAGGACACGATATTTGATTTTGTGAGCGAAATAGATTATCGAGAACTACGAATGCCGTTGATTTTAGTTTGGGGCGAAGACGATTTTTGGGCTCCAGTTAAGAATGCGTATAAGATTCACGAAGATGTTAAAAATTCTGTCCTCCTCCTTTTCAAAGGAAAACATTTAATGATGGAAAAAAGACCCCAAGAAGTGATAGAAAAAATTATGGAAAATTTGAAAAAATTTAATATCGTATTGTAAAATTATGATTTCCGAAAAGTTAAAAACTATATTAAAAATAGCATTTCTAATATCTATAGCTCATGGCTTGGAAGAATATGCCACCGGATTTTATAAGATTGATAAATCATATTTAATTTCTATTGGACGTTTAAGTACCACTGGAAATGCATTTTTAGTTTATCAATTAGTTTTATGGCTATTGTTTTTAATGCTACTGATACTTATCTATAAGCAGAAAAGGGTTTTTGGGTTCGTTATACTAGCGGGAATATTGATGACCTTAGAAGTACAGCATTTATACGAAGCTGTAGTAAGATTCGAATATTATCCGGGACTATGGACATCTTTGCTTTTTATTCCAACCGCTTTCCTGTTTTGGAAAGAATTTATAAAAAATTTGCGACAAAACCATGAGAGAAATAATTAAAGAGCCAAACGAAATACTGCATAAGCCATGTGAACCAATCACTGACTTTGAAGAAGCCGGAAGCATTGCAAAAGATTTACTGGAAGTTATGAAATCAATACCAGTAAGATATGGTATTTGGAATAAATGGATAGGTTTTGCCGCAAACCAAATCGGATATTCAAAAAGAATTATTGGATTAAAAAGAGGCAAAGATAACTACAAAATTTTAGTGAATCCAATTATCGTAGAAAAAAGATTCCCATTTTTCCAACCCGAATCATGTTTTAGTTTGAATAGGAAACACCTTTTGCAACACTTTTACATTGTTAAAAGATATTTATGGGCAAAGGTTAAATATCAAGATTTAGACGGACAACCGCACGAAATAATTTTGAGAGGTCCTAACGCGATTTATCAAGAAATTGACCACATCAATGGAATAATGGTATCAGAAATAGGATTTCGGATTTTGTAGCCCGCCGATTTTTTAAAAATTCAGAAGCCCGCCCGCATTCATTCCCCAGACCCCTTTCTGCGGGCGGAATCCAAACCCCCGCCGAATTTCAAAAACA
>Ga0209542_10000901_pt1 | contig 70725 bp, 66 predicted proteins | sample RifCSPhighO2_01_FD_184028 | JGI IMG/M metagenome (GOLD analysis project Ga0209542, IMG submission 184028) | Soil microbial communities from Rifle, Colorado - Rifle CSP2_plank highO2_0.1 (SPAdes) (version 2) | ecosystem: Environmental > Terrestrial > Deep subsurface > Rock core/Sediment ...
CCTAAGAAAGTTTTTGTTTGTTCTTTAATGCCAAATTTTTCGCTGTCGAGTTTTTCATATTCAACGCCCTTTGCGAGTAGAAATATTTTTACTGCATCGCCTTCTTTAAGCGAAAAATTTGCGAATCTGAAGGCGTTCCATACAGTTTCAGCGTCGTTTGAATAAATAACGATTCCTAGTTTCATATTTTTTAGGTTAAGTTAAGTTCATTTTAGCACAGCCGGAATGGCGTACAACGGCGGCGCCTGATGCGAAGTGCCGGGATCCCGCCGGAGGCGGGGGACCAGCATTTCGCATAGGCGCTGTTATGCGCTGTCGCGAAGCGACGAGCAGAACAGCGACGACAGGCGCCGCCGTTATGACGCCAGCGAAGCGATGGCGTCATAACGTTTCGGCATCATCCGAAGTTTTTGTAGCGATAGTGGAACAAAAATTTGGGAGAGGAAATTTCACTTTCCTTAATTTTATCATAAAGTATGAAATTTCCGAACCGGATATGCCGTGTTAAGTGATGTAAATAATTTTTAAGACGGATTGATTGGATTAAAACTTTTCTTTAGTAAATTCTGAATAGGAACGAAAAGGGGTTGGGGTAATTGACTCCATTGAAACCATTCCCATTTTTCACATTTTTCAGGCTCCATTACTTTTACCTCGCCTGAATCATAATCGGACAACATGAATATCGTAATGTAATGTTTTTCCTCTGCCTGAAAAATATCGTTGGTTGCAGTACCAAAGCGAATATTTTTTATAACCATGCCAGTTTCTTCCATGGTTTCTCTTGAGGCACAATCCTCCCACGATTCATTAAATTCCAGATGTCCGCCTGGAAAACTCCAAGCTCCTTCACCATGTGCATTTTTTCTTTTTCCGAGGAGGATTTTGCCGTCTTTAATGACAATTACCCCAACCCCGACTTTTGGTCTTTCACTCATAAATGTAGTCTTAAAAATTATTTATTTCACTTAACGGCGGCGCCTGATGCGAAGTGCCGGGATCCCGCCGGAGGCGGGGGACCGGCATTTCGCATAGGCGCTGTTATGCGCTGTCGCGAAGCGACGAGCAGAACAGCGACGCAGGCGCCGCCGTTATGACGCCAGCGAAGCGATGGCGTCATAACTCCTTTCTATGTGAACTCTTTACGCCTAGAAGTGCAATTTGTGTGTAATATACGAACTATTGATGGCGGCTTGCGTGGATAATTCATATAGGGTACTGAATGGATAGTATTCTATGCAAGCACTGTTAGATCGAACGGCGTCGGAACTCCGTCAACGGAATTACAGCAAAAGGACGCTCACAAGCTACTTGTCTGCGTTGCGGGCCTATTTTGTGCACAAGGGGGAGAATCTTGAGCGATCGGATGAGGAGAACATAAGGGATTTTTTACTAAAAAAGCAGCAGGCCGGATCTTCATCTCAAACGATCAACGTCTATTTGAATGCCATCAAGTTTTTCTACCGGGAAATCATGCGCGTCCCTCATGCGATCGGCGTCAAATTCGCGAAAACGTCGAAGCGTCTTCCCGTCGTTCTTTCCAAACGTGAAATCGAACGGCTGCTTGCCGCCCTGACGAACGAAAAGCACAGGCTCCTTCTGGCGCTCTCGTATGGCGCTGGTCTTCGGGTGAGCGAGGCCGTGAATCTTCGCGTGGGCGACGTGGACATCCATGAACTCGTCATCCATATCAAACAGTCAAAAGGGCGCCGGGACCGGATGACCGTGGTGCCGGAAACGCTAAGCAGAGGCATTGAAAAACTCGCGGCGGGAAAAGAAATGAATGAGCATCTGTTTCAGAGCGAACGGGGAGGGCTCCTTCGGCTTCGCTCAGGACAGGCTCTGACCGCGCGGGCGGCGCAAAAGATTTTTGAGAAGGCATTGTCCGTGTCGGGCATTCAAAAAGACGCCACGTTTCACAGTTTGCGGCACAGTTTCGCCACCCATCTGCTGGAAAACGGCACGGACGTCCGATACGTTCAGGAATTGCTGGGACATCAGAATATCCGCACCACCCAAATCTACACGCACGTGACGAATCCGATTCTGAAACGGATTCGAAGTCCTCTGGGGTTCATCGGCGTTCAGACGTCCGTGGCCCCGGCCGAAAGCGGGAATGGCGTATGATGCCATCGTTTACGCTGGAAGAGACGTCCTCGTCGCTCGTACGCCGCGGGATGTTGTCGACGCCGCATGGCGATATTTCAACACCATTTTTTATGCCGATCGCCACAAAGGGCGCGGTGAAGACGCTTTCGAGTCTCGACATCGAGCGGCTCGGTTCGCCCGTCGTCTTGTCCAACACCTACCATCTCATGCTCCGTCCCGGAGTCGAGGTCATCCGCAACGCGGGCGGACTCCATCGCTTCATGGGATGGAACGGCGCGATTCTGACCGACTCCGGAGGGTATCAGGTCTTCTCGCTCGCGGACCGGCGGACGGTCACGGAAGACGGCGTGCTGTTCGCATCTCCCATCGACGGATCGAAACACATCCTCACGCCAGAGTTGTCCATCGAGATCCAACGCGCGCTCGGGAGCGATATCGTGATGTGTTTTGACGAGGTGGTCGCCTTGCCGTCCGACCGCGAGACGGTCGCGTCCGCCGTGGATCGGACCACGAGGTGGGCGGTGCGGTGCAAGGAGACGTTCGAGAAGACTCGGTCCGGGTCCATCAATCCGGGAGCGTTGCTCTTCGGCATCATCCAAGGCGGGACGGACGACGAATTGCGTCGTCGGAGTGCTGAAGGACTTTTGAAGATCGGGTTTGATGGATATGCCATCGGTGGTCTCTCGGTCGGCGAACCGTTCGAGGACGCGCTTATCACGCTGGACGCGCTCGTCCCGTCACTTCCGACAGACAAGCCGCGCTACTTCATGGGCGGTGCGCAGCCGCACCAGATCGTCGAGTACGTCAAACGGGGGATTGATATGTTCGACTGCGTGCTGCCCACGCGGAACGCGCGGCACGGACACCTGTATCGTTTCGTGCACGATGACCTGTCACAGTCGGATTTCTACGAGGTTGTGAATGTCACGAATGCGAAGTGGAAGGGGAGCACGGAAAAGATCGGGACGACGGGACGCACAGGACGACAGGACGGACAGGGTCATGACCCCGTCGTCCCGTACGTCCTGTCGTCCGGTCGTCCTGATTTCAACGAGGAACTGTCGAGGTTTTCCATGGGGTATCTTCATCATTTGTTCGACACGGAGGAGATGCTGGGGTACAGACTCGCGACGGTTGTAAACGTCTCATTCTATCTGGAGCTCTTCCGTCGCCTGCGTGGTTGACGCAGCGTGTTATTTCTGATACACGTGAAGCGTACTTTGGGAGGGTTCGCACATGTCACAAAAAGAACACCTCATCATCCGCGCACCGACCTTATCGCAGCTGCTCCAGGCTTCGCCTCCCCGGTCCGTCACGTTTGACACCGAAGGAAAGCGGTTCGTCCTGTACCTCTACCAGGTCAGTCTCCAGAAGGAGAAAATTGGAGGGAAGGTCGCCTACTCGTTCAAAGCGATTCTGGCTCAAACCGGCACGACCCTCGAGTCATACCGTACGTCCGTCAAATGGGACGCGTGGGAGCTGAAAGGGAACTGCGTACCCGGCGAGGCAGGAGGGTCCATCAATGAGCGATGATCTCCCTCCCACCCTTCGCGGGGGGTCCCTCGTGGAATCCCAAGACGTGCGGCTCAGACTCCGATTGTACGATCAACGGTCCACGCGGGTGACACACGCGTGCACCGTCCCATTGCTCCATTCCGTTAAGCTTACGGGCTGGCGGATCGAAACCGGAACTTCGCTACTCGTTGAGGAGTGTTTGTTCATTTCGAACGGACTTGGTTATGAACTGCGACTGGATGGTGACATTCGCGTGTACGTGCATGGCCGATTCGGTTTGAAGCACGTGAACCTGTTTGATGCGGATCTCATCTGCGTCCGTGACGGTAGACTGGTGCTTCCAATCGATGCTCCAGATCGCGGATACATTCTGGTGAACTCGCAGGTCGGTGTCTCATTCGACTTCGTGGGCAAGGACGACAACCGTCTGCATCACTCTTCGGAACTATGACCCCCCGTTCTCGACTCGAGTGCGGGGGTTTGTCATATCTTGATCCCGCACCGGTTCGTGACATCAATCCAATAAGCCATTCGGTGCCGGAAGTTGTAAGGGTTGTTCGTGGCACCAGATATGTTGTCACGAACCAGTGCGGGGGTTGACGCCTATCTCGGCCCCGCGTATCCTCTCCGCACTATGTTCGCGATTATCAAGACTGGCGGCAAACAGTACATCGTGCGCGAGGGGGACGCCCTCGCCATTGAGAAGCTCGATGGTTCGACCGGCGACAAGGTCGAATTTGAGGTGCTGCTCCGCGCCGAAGACGACGCGTCCAAGCTGGACGTCGGCACCCCAACCGTCGCGGACGCAAAAGTCCACGGCGAGATCACGGAACAGGGCCGCGCGAAGAAAGTCGAAGTGGTCCACTACAAGGCGAAGGTCCGCTACCGCAAGCGTTCCGGCCACCGCCAGCCGTTTACAAAGGTGAAGATCACGAAGGTGGCGTAGGTCCTTCAGGACTCGCGTCGGTGTTCAAGCGCGTCGGCCACGGTCATTTCATCCGCGTACTCGAGGGCAGAGCCGTTCGGTAAGCCTCGAGCTAATCTTGTGATGCGGAGGGGTCGGGAACCGGGAACCGGGAACGGGGAACCGTCCGATTGAGCGTTCCCGGTTCCCGGTTCCCGGTTCCCGGTGAGTAGATGCTTTTTCAAATAAAGTGACGTCGTGTCACCCGGAACGTCGGGGTCGAAGGCGAGGATAACTTCGCGGATGGGGGAGGAAGGGTCTTTGATCTTCTGGAGCAGGGGAGCGATCCAGAGCGTGTCCGGCGTCCGTCCGCTCACAGGGTCCAACGTACCGCCCAAGACGTGGTAGCGGCCTTTGAAGGCGCCCGAGTCTTCGATCACGCGCACGTCCTGCGGGTTTGCGACCACACAGAGGATGGTTTGGTCACGTCGCGTGTCAGAACAGATGCCGCAGGGAGAAGCGTCGGACCAAAGTCCACACGACGCGCAGCGGACAACGCCAGCGGCGAGTTTCTTCAGCGCGTCTGCAAATCGCAGAATCCGGTCTTTCGGTTGGGTCACGAGCCAATATGCGTATCGTAACGCCGCGCGCGGACCCACACCGGGCAGGCCGTCGAACTCCGACGCAACGTCGTGGATGGATTGTGGGGTGAGGCTCATTTCTTCATCATCTCCTGCACGTCACGGGCGAGGTCGTTGCCGCCCAAGTCTTTCATCTTCGATGCCATCACGCGCTGTACTTTCGTGACCGCATCGTTCACCGCGTCTTTGACGGACGTCGCAAGCGTCTTCGCGTCCGTGAGGAGCGAGGGATCGATCTGGACGTCCGTGACCTTCTGGTTGCCGTCCATTTTCACCTTGACCTTGCCCCAGCCGGCCGACCCTTCCACGCTCTCGTGCGAGAGTGCGTCCTGGATTACTTTCGCTTTGGAACGGATGTCCTTGAATTGTTTCAGTTTGGTGAACATAGATATTTAGAATGGGGTTTGCGGCAGCGCTTGTCCAGCCGGGGGGAGAGGTCGCACCGGAGGGACGCCGAGCGCGGGGGACATCCGCGCGGCGGGGATCGCGGGCAAGTCCTGCTTGGACAGGTTGCGGAACGAGGCACGGTTCTCGTCGAAGTAGAGTTTCACCATGCCCGTGGGGCCATTCCGATGTTTCGCGATGTGTATTTCGGCGATGTGGCGTTCTTCGGGCGGGAGGTCGTCCGTACGATAGTTTTTGTCCGCGGCCTTGCGGTAGATGAACATCACCACGTCCGCGTCCTGTTCGATGGAGCCGGACTCGCGAAGGTGAGCGAGTTTCGGGATGGCGGGTTTCGACATTTCCACCTGACGTGAGAGCTGTGAGAGCGCCAAGACAGGGATGTTCAGTTCGCGCGCAATGGATTTGAGTCCGCGCGTGATCTGCGCGACCTCTTGCACGCGGTTGTTGGGGTCGCTCGTCCGCGACTCCATGAGCTGGAGGTAGTCCACGATGAGGAGCCCCAGCCCCTGCTCCATCTGGAGTCGACGCGCCTTGGTTCTGATCTCCATGATGTTCAGGTTCGCCGAGTCATCAATGAAGATCGGCACTTCGGAGAGCGTACCCAGCGCATGCCCGATGCGCGCGAAGTCGTCGTTCGTCCCTTCGGTCGAGAGACGTCCATTGCGCAGATTCCAGAGGTTCACGTTCGCTTCCGCGGAGATGAGACGATCAACGACCTGTTCCTTGCTCATTTCAAGCGAGAAGAGTCCGACGGGCGTCTTGTTCTTGGCGGCGTGTCGCGCGATGTCAAGCGCGAGACTCGTCTTCCCGCACGAGGGCCTCGCCGCGAGGACCACGAGGTCGCTCCGTTGGAGTCCGCCCAGGCACCTGTCGAGGTCCGTAAAGTTCGTGGCCGTGCCGCGGATCTTCCCCTGGTCGCGGTGGAGCTCGTCAATGCGGTCAAACGCGTCCGCGAGCACTTCCTTGATCGGCGTAAAGGCGGTTTTCAGGAATTGGGACGAGACGCTGAAGAGCTTCTGCTCGGCCGAGTCGAGCGTGACCTCCACATCTTCCGCTTCCTCGTATCCCAGGGCGGAGATGTCGCTCGCGGCGCGCAGGAGCCGTCGCAACGTGGCCTTCTTCGTGACGATGTTCGCGTAGTGCGCCACGTGGCTCGACGTTGGGACCGCGTTCGACAAGTGCACGAGGTACGTGCGCCCGCCGATGCGCTCCAGCTCGCCGCGTTCCTGGAGGCTGTTCGAGAGCGAGAGCAGGTCAATCGGCTCATGCCGCCGGTACAGGTCCTGCATGGCCTCGTAGATCACGCGGTGGTGATCCGAGTAAAAGTCATTCGGGGACAATCGGTCCGCAATTTTCAAGACTGCGTCCTTGTCGAGCAATAACGACCCCAGAAGCGACTGTTCCGCCTCGAGATTCTGAGGGGGGACGCGTTCAAGGTCGGACGGCATACGTAGCGGCACCTTAACGAAGTCCCTGGTGGATGGGAAGGGTGGAAAAGCTGTGACATCTGCTATACTTGTCTCAAATGACGAGGGGCCAAAAACGATTACGGGCAATGCTCGCGCTCGTGGGGACGGTGATCGGCGCGGGAGTCTTCGGCGTTCCGGCGATGATCGGCGCATGGGGCGTCATCCCGGCGACAGTCGGGTTTGCCGTCTTGACGCTCGTGGTCCTTGCCACGCACCTGCTCTACGCCGAAGCGATCCTGCGGTATCACCCGAAGGCGCGCCTGTCCGGATTCGCCGGGCACTGGCTGGGACCGGTTGCAGGCGCGGCCGCGGGACTCGCGCAGACACTCCAGGTGTTCGGCGGCAACCTTGCGTACCTCATTCTGGGAGGGGAGTTCCTCGCCGTGATCGCGAACGCCCTTGGCCTCCGCGTTCCCGTTCTCACATGGCAGGTCCTCTTTTGGGCCGGCGGCGTCCTCGTCGTTCTCGTCGGTCTCTCATGGCTCGCCCGCGTGGAAGCCTTTCTTACATGGATCCTCGTGGCCGTGATGATCCTCATCATCGGGGTCCTCGTCGGCCGGATGGATTTCGGTATCATCGCGCTTGTCCCCGGCCGGTGGACATTCGAACCGTACGGGGTGTTCCTGTTCTCGCTCTTCGGTTTGACCGTGATCCCGGAAATGGAAGACATCATCGGGGAACGGAGGGACGACATGATGAAGGCCGTCATCCGGGGCACGCTCGTCGCGGCCGTCCTGACGTACGCGTTCGGGGTCTCGGCATGGCTCGCCTCCTCGGGTATGCTTGGGCGAGGCGCCACGGATGTGATCGGCATCCTGCCCTACGGGCTCGCGCTCATCGTTCCCATTTTCGGATTCCTGGCCGTCGCGACCTCGTACATCACCACGGCGTACGACCTGGGATCCATGTTCGGTCTCGACTTCCACTTCCCGCCGTTCCTCGCCTGGGCGGTCGCGCTCGGCGTGCCGCTCGCGCTCCTTTTCATGACGGAACGGGACTTCCTCTCGACGATCGGGCTCGTCGGTTCCGTGTTCGGCGCGGCGACGGCGGTGATCGCCGTGTTCATCGGCAGGGCCGCGCTCCGGCGCGCGGGGAAGGTCCGTCTCTGGTCGCCCGCTTGGTGGTGGAGGGAGGCGACGCCGATCGCCGTGACCGTCTTTCTCATTCTCGGAGGTCTTCGCTGGGCATTCATCTGACGTATGGCCATCAAGAGAATAGATTCAATGAGCCTCGCACGCGTGTTCCTGCGCGCGCTCGGCATCTCCACGTTGAAGAACGTCGCGTACAACACGATTGTCATCTTGTCCATTTTGTTCGTGTTTGGCCTTGTCCCGGGGTGGCTCTACCAGTACGGGTTCTTCCTGCTGTTTCTGGGTGTGACGTACGTGTTCGCCGAGTGGATCTTTAACGACCTCCGGTTGGGTCTTCGGATCGCGGTCGGCATCACGGTCGCCTCGTACGTGTGGGACAGTTTCGTGTCGATCTTGATCTGGAATTATTTCACGCGCGAGAATCTGTTCGTGAAGCAACGACTCATCGTCCACACGATTTTCTTCACGCTCCATGCGGTCGCGATGCTCGGCGCGTGGGTCATCCGCCGCCGCGTGAAGGTGAACATGAGCCTGGCGGAGGGGCTTGAATCATAATATGACGCGCACCATTACATTCTTTCTCATCCGGGCCGTGGCCCTCCTCTGGGTCATGGCGCTCGCGAACATCGCGAAGGCGCTGAACCCGTGGGCGATCAGCGTCCTCATTCTCGTGAGCGAAGTCGCGCTCGGGATCGTGTGGGGCCGGATGGAGTCGCAGCTTTCCGCATGCAAACCGCGGTCGCCGAACCCGAACCGGCTCTTCGTCCTCATGGTGTTCGTCGGGATCGTGGAAAGCGTCGGGTCCGTCATCCTCGTCTCGACATTCGCCCCCTGGCTCATCGTGTGGCGCACGCTCACCGCGTACATTCCGTTCAGTCTCGCGGAGTTTTTTGTGTATCGGAAATTGTGCCGAGTGAAATAGCATCCATGTCGGGGCGACCCACCGGGTCGCCCGTACACGGATCTCAAGGAGTTTCGCTTTCTTGACGCTGCAGCTCGACGAGTCGGACCACGTTTTTTAAGAGGAGAGCGACCGTCATGGGTCCGACGCCGCCCGGGACGGGCGTGATCCACCCGTCGAACGACGCGAATGCGTCCGCATCAGCGTCACCGCGGACGATGCCGCGTTCGTCTTTCGTGGTGCCAACATCGATCACGATCGCACCGGGCTTGACCAGGTCCGGTCCCAGGAATTTCGGACGACCGACGGCGATGACAATGACGTCGCTCGTCCGCGTCACGTCGGCATCGAGTTCGTCCGGCAGCAAGATCGCCGTATGGAAGCCTGCGCGACGGAGAACGTGCATGAGCGGTTCGGCGAACGTGTCGGAGTTCGCGATGACGGTCGCGGCTTTTCCGCGGGGGTCCTGTCCGGTCGCGGCAATGAGGCGGAGCACGGCTTCGTGGACCGGCGGGATCACGAGACCGTTTCCTTCCGCGAGCGCCTCCACGTTGTCCGGATGGAATCCGTCCGCGTCTTTCGACGGATCGATCGCCGAGATCACCTTGTCCGCATCGTGACCCGGCGGGAGCGGAAGCTGGACCAGGATGGCGTTCACGGTCGGGTCGTCATTCCAGGCATTGATGATCCCGACGATCTCGTCGTCGGTCACGGTCGCGGGCAAGCGGCGGATGTCCGTCCGGATGCCCGCCTCGGTCGCGGCCTTCTCTTTCAGGTCCACGTAGAGACGCGACGCGGGATCGCCGCCGACCAGAAGGACGCCGAGCGCGGGAGGCGTCTGGAGCTTCGCCACCTCGTCTTTCACTTCCTTTCGAATCGTCTGTGCGAGTTTTTTCCCATCAATAAGTTTCATTGTGATGCGGGAATGGGGTACCGACGGCAGAGATTGCGGACCTCGCCTCGAAGCGTCTCGTAGAACGGATCGGTGATGAGCGACCGGTCGAACGCCTTCAAGATACGTTGCCGTTCGGCCTTGTCTGCCGGAACCTGGATGTCTTTCACGTGTTCGGCGAACTGCGCGATCCAGCTCGCGACCTGCTTCATGTCCGCCGTGGTCATGCCGCGGGTCGTCGCCGCCGGCGTGCCGAGGCGCAGTCCGCTCGGGTAGAAGGGCGAACTCTGGTCGTTCGGGACCGCGTTCTTGTTCGCGTAGAGGCCCATGCGTTCGAGTCCGGAATGGAAGAGCATCCCGCGTCCGATGCCCGTCGGCGAGAGGTCCATGAGGATGAGGTGATTGTCCGTGCCGCCGGACACGAGGGTGAAACCGGCTTCGGTCAACGCGTCCGCAAGCGCGTGAGCATTCTCGACGATTCGTGCGGCGTAGTCTTTGAATCCGGGCTGCATCGCTTCGTGCAGCGCCACGCCGATGCCCGCGACGGTGTTCAGGTGCGGACCGCCCTGAAAGCCAGGGATGATGGCTTTGTCGATCTTGGACGGAAGATCCGCGTCTTTGTCCAGTCCCTTTTGCGTCACCATGATCATGGCGCCGCGCGGTCCGCGGAGCGTTTTGTGCGTCGTCGTCGTCGTGACGTGGACGTACGGCATGGGCGACTCATGCGCGCCTCCGGCAATGAGACCCGCGATGTGCGAGATGTCCGCCACGAGGTACGCGCCGACCGCGTCCGCAACCTTTGCGAATTCCGCCCAGGGGATCGTGCGCGGGAGCGCGGTGCCGCCGCACCAGATGAGTTTCGGCCGATGCTCACGCGCGAGCTTCATCATGTGTTCAAAATCAAAGCGTCCGTCGGCGGTCAGCCGGTACGGAACGCTCTTCCAGAGTTTTGCGGTCGCAGACGCCTTCCAGCCATGCGTCAAATGTCCTCCGGAGAGAAGGTCCAGCCCCATGAACGCGTCGCCGGGGTCTATCGTGGCGAGGTACACGGCGAAGTTTGCCGGACTGCCGGAGTAGGGTTGGACGTTCACGTACGGCACGCCGAACAGGGTCTTCGCGCGTTCCACGACCAGCGTCTCGAGGCGGTCCGCGACCTCGTTTCCGGCGTAGTAGCGGCGGCCCGGGTACCCTTCCGCGTACTTGTCTGTAAAGACCGTCGCGAGCGCCTCAAGCACCGCGCCCGATGTGTGGTTCTCGGACGGGATGAGCGTGAGACCGTCCTCTTGGCGCCGCGTTTCGTCCAGCACGAGCTGCGCGATGTCGGGGTCCTGGTCTTGTAACCGTGACATGCGGGATAGGGTACATACAAACCTTGACGTGGACAACGTTTCGGTGTAGTGATGGTTCACGTTCATTTGACACCTAGGAGAAGTACAACGTGACACGAACCAAACAACGTATCGCGCCCTTGGTCACGAGCGGTCTGCGAACGCTCGACATCTGGCTGGCTCGGAACGGAAGTGTCATCCACCACGACACGTTGGATGAACCACAAGACGTCTTCATCGGTCCGGAGTCCGACTATCCCACGGTTCACCCATCGGTGCCGCGGATGTTCTGGTTCATCGAAGCGTCACCCACGGATTTTCAAACCCTCTACCTCCTCCCTGACATGAAGGGTTGGATCAAGCAGGGCGGCGTCGTCACGAAGATTCAGTCGGTCATCCGTCGAATGCAGCACGCATTTGGGAATCCCACAACGCTCTCGATCGATCTGACCCCGGTGGTTGCGGCACACATCAGGCTCGGTAACGATCGCCTCAATTGCACCTTTGTGAATCGTCGCGTGATTGTGCGAACGGATCCTCCTGTCCAAACGCAGCTCTCGCTGCCCTACCGTGCAGCTTATCCAGTCAGGGTCCAGAAGATTCCCAAGGTCGTCGCCGTACCACCGGCAAAGTTCCTGCGTGTCTCACAGCGCGAAGGGCACATCGTCGTGAAGGAATCGTATCTCGAGACGCCGGGACCGGTCGCGATCGGCCCACGGGAGGAGTTCCGGGTGCGGTCTCCGGACATTCCAAACAGGTTCACACTGTTCCGCTACGCGTTCGGGATCTACTACCTGCACTTTTTGGATTCCTGGACCGGCCAGGTCCTCCTGCATCCGGGTGAGGGTGCGAGGCCGCTCCACGAATTGAGGCAATCCAAGGCCGAGCACGTGGCCGTCGGTATCTATCGCCTCCGCCTCACACCAGAGACGATGGGCATGATCAAGATCGGTTCCGCGACGTTCCTTTTCAGCTTCGCGGTCCCTCCGTCGTAATGAAGCCCCGCTCCGGTGAGCACCGAAGCGGGGCTTTGACGCGTGCCGCGATGTCACGTACTCTCGATCGTTGCACATTCCAAACGGAGGTCACATGATTTTTGAACCGAAGCAACCGACCGTCGGCACGCGCACGCCCCCCAAGAGGCGGAGACGCCACATTGGAACGGGGCCGTTCTTCCGTGACGAGCGCCCGTTCTACAACACGGCGAAAGACTGGAGCGTCCTCTGCGTGCAAAAGGCGCAGGAGATCTTCCGCGTCGCGAGGGAAAAGCGTCTTCCGGACTGCGACCACGAAGGCCGTCTCCTCTGGCGGGACCTCGACGCGATCCGCGTGGCGCACGCCGTCAGTTGCAAGAGCGAGCGGCAGGCGCGATTCCTCGCGTCGAACGGGCAGGAGTGGCCCAAGCTCCGCAAGCGGAACGCGGCCGGCGAGCCGAAGCGCCTCACGTTCATGCACAACGAACGTTCCTTCGTGTGCGTGGAGACCGCGGTCCTTAACCGGATGTGCATCATGGAAGAAGTCGTGTGGCACGCGGACCACGTGCGCGACCGGCTGTTCCACGAAGAAGGGGAGTGCGTACTTCCGAAGCTCTGCACGCACTACCGCCCGCCGCCCACGACTCCGGAAGAAGCCGAAGCTATGGCGGAGAGCGGGTCGTACCGTCTCCGCGACCGACCGGCCCGCGTCTACGGCGCACCGCCTCCAACGACGCCGACCGAGAAGCGCTGGTACGTGATCGTGGACGTGTGGGCGTTTAAGGCGCATCGCCGCACGTCGCAAGAGCGCCGGCACGTCTCGCGGCATCCGTGTCACGACGGCGAGTGCCTGCTCCTCGCCATGCAGGCAGACATCCAGGCCACGGCGCCGCTCCGCGCCAAGGAGCTCTACCGCGACAGGCACTGCGACGGGAAGGACCTCGTGATCGGCAAGTACCTCGCGCTTCCGAAGTCGCTCTTCGACAAGGCTGCGGCCATGTCCGTTCTCCCGCTCGACCTCACGCGCGAGTCGCTCGAGCGGGCCGTGCGCGAAGCGTCGCCCGCAGCCGTCGCGAACAGGACGGAAGCGCTCCTCACGTCTCCGTCACACGACGTTGGCCACGATCCGTGGGGGCTTGTGCGACGGATCCCGCCCGGCTTCTACGCGTACGATCCTTCCGCGCGCGAGCCGGGAGAGGATTTCGAGCCGGGCGAGCTCTTACCCATTCTCGACCACGACCGGGCGCTGGCGTCCGTCTTCATGTCGCATGACGGCGAACCGCCGGAACCGCACGTTGAGATGTTGATCCGTGGTGTTGCTCCTGTCCCTCTCTATCCGGAGTACCACCCGTGGGAGCAGATCAATACGGCCCAGACATCTCTCGCCCTGCCCGACCCCACCGGGCCGTGGCCGCTCACGTATCGCGAGCACCAGTGGGACGAGGCCGAGCGGCTCGGGATCAAGATCGTTGACCATCCGCGACATTCACCTTCAAGGTCTCGTCGGAATAGGGACCAGCTTAAGCTCAAGCTGTTCAGGTAGGACAGAACGCCCCACCAGTCACTTGATTGGTGGGGCTTTGCTATTCCATGGTCGCCCGTTACCATCTGCCTCATGCCAGACGCCGCGAACATCCTGGACACGCTGAACGACGCGCAGAAGAAAGCCGTCACGCACGGCCATGGTCCGTTGCTCATCGTCGCAGGCGCCGGCACCGGGAAGACGACCGTGCTCACCCGCCGCTACGTCCACCTGATGCAGTCGGAGAAGCTCACGACCGAGAACGTCCTCGCCGTGACCTTCACGGAGAAGGCGGCAGGGGAGATGGAAGACCGCATCCTGCAGCTCCTTCCGAACGGGACGTATGACTTTTGGATCTCGACCTTCCACGGCCTGTGCCAGCGTCTCCTTGAGAAGTACGCGCTCGAGATCGGCCTCCCGACGCGCTTCCGTCTCCTCACCGAGACGGACGGGTGGCTGCTCTTAAAACGCCACATTGACGAATTGCCGCTCGATCACTACCGGCCGCTTGGGAATCCGGTCAAATTTCTCGCCGAGCTCCTGAAACACTTCTCGCGCGCCAAGGACGAAGGCGTCACGCCGGAGACGTACCTCGCATTCGCAGAGTCGTCTGCGCTCGACGGCGACGCAGAGTACGTCACAGGCGAGCGCGCGCGTCTCAAAGAGCTCGCTGATTGCTACTTCGCGTATCAGAAAATACTCCGGGACGAGGGTGCGCTCGACTTCGGCGATCTCATCGTCGAAACGCTTCGTCTCTTACGTGAGCGTCCTCACGTCCTGAAAGAACTCCGCGAACAGTTCCGCTACGTCATGGTGGACGAATTTCAGGACACGAACTGGGCGCAGTACGAGCTCATTAAATTGCTCGCCGGAGAGTCTCGCAACCTCACGGTCGTTGGCGACGACGACCAGTCCATCTACAAATTTCGCGGCGCATCGCTCGCGAATATCCTCCAGTTCAAGGATGACTACGCGGACGCGGCTACGGTCACGCTCACCGAGAACTACCGGTCGAACCAGGAGATACTGGATGCCGCGTATTCGTCTATTACGAAGAACAACCCGAACAGATTGGAGGTGAGGTTTGCGGATGCAGGATTGAGTAAACGTCTCGTTGCGGTCGGGAACCGGGAACCGGGAACCGGGAACGATTGCAAGGCAGCCCACGGTTCCCCGTTCCCGGTTCCAGGTTCCCGACCGATTGACCACCGTTGGTATAAAACGCTCGAAGATGAAGCCGAGGGCGTCGCGAAGCGCATCCGCGAGTTGAAGTCCGAAGACGCGAGCCTGCGCTGGAGCGACATCGCCGTCCTGTCCCGGTCGAACGACGGGGCAGAGCCGTTCATCCGCGCGCTCGACAGCCACGGCATCCCGTTCCGTTTCTACGCGCTTCGCGGTCTCTACAGCAAACCGGCGGTCGTGGACCTGGCCGCGCTCTTTTCGCTCTGTGACGGGCACCGCGAGTCTTCCGCCGCGTGGAGGGTCATGGCCTCGCCGTGTTACCGCTTCGGCGCGCGCGACCTCGCGGCGTTCATCAGTTACGCGTCACGGAAGACCGGGAACTCGCTCTGGACCGCGGTCGAGCAGTACCGGCTCATCCCTGACCTGTCCGACGATGCGAAGCGTAAGGCCGAACAACTCATCTCACACGTCCACGCCCTCTCCGAGTCGGCGAAGCGCGACACGCCGCTCCGCATGCTCCAGCACGCGCTCGACAAGACCGGGTACCTGAACGCCATCATGAAACTGCCGGAGCAGGAGAAGATCGACGCCATTAGCGTCTTAAACGCCTTTGCCGACCGGATCCGCCGGTACGAACAGTCCACGCACGCACCGACGTTAAAAGGATTCATGGACGAGTTTCGCCTCGAAATCGACAGCGGTGAGGAGGGCGCGCTTGACGCGGATCCGAACGAGGGGCCGGAGCTTGTGAAAGTCCTCACGGTCCACGCGTCGAAAGGTCTCGAGTTCCGCCATGTCTTCATCGTCTCCCTCGTTGATCAGCGCTTTCCCACGCGGCCGCGGAGCGACGCGATTCCGCTCCCAGACGGGCTTGTGAACGAGCGTCTGCCCGAAGGGAACACCCACCTCGAGGAAGAGCGCCGTCTCTTCTACGTCGCGGTCACGCGCGCCAAGGATTCGGTCACGCTCACGGGCGCGGAACACTACGGGGGAACGCGGAAGAAGAAACCGTCCGTCTTTCTGGGCGAGATGGGACTCGACGTCTCCGGCCTCCAGGCGCGCGCCGATTCGGAGCTGCTGTCGCTCCTTCCCCCGTCTTCCGTGACGGACGCCGAGCCGCTTGAAGAGCGGGACGCGTTCCCGTTGAAACGGCGTTTCTCGTTCACGCAGCTCGCGGCGTTCGAGAAGTGCCCGCTCCAGTACAAGTTCGCGCACGTGTACAAGATTCCGATCCTGGGGTCGCACCGGAAGAGTTTCGGGAACTGCATCCACCTCACGCTTCAGGATGTCTGGTTGATGCATTTGGAACGTGGAAAAGAAAAGCAAGGAGATCTCTTTTCGGGAACCGGGAACCCTTCGACTTCGCTCAGGGCAGGCTCGGAACCGGGAACGGGGTTTCAGGTCTCGATGGATGAGGCGCTCGAGATATTCGAGAGGCGTTGGAATGAGAACGATGATTGGTACGAGAAACGGTCAACGTACGACGAATACCACACGAAAGGGCGCGAGGCCGTGAGGCGGATGATGGAGGAATGGTCCACGTCGCCACCGGACGTGGCGTTCCTCGAAAAGCCGTTTGACTGGCATCTGGGCCAGCACTCCCTGAAAGGGAAGATTGACCGCCTGGATCGTCGCGCGGACGGGTCGTATACAATCGTGGACTACAAGACGGGATCGCCCAAGACCACGGACACGATCAAGACGGACGACAAGAAGCAGCTCTGGATCTACCAGCTCGCCATGGAGGACATGGGATTGTCCGTCACGGGTCTCAGGTACGTCTACGTGCTCACGGGTGACGCGGCCGAGGTTGACACGCTCCAGGGGAAGGAACGCGACGAGTTCAGGCAGGAGGTCGAGGAACGCATGAATGAGATCCTGCTGTCGCGCTTCACGCCGTCTCCGAACCCGTGGACCTGCTCGTACTGCGACTTCAAGGAGATTTGCGAGTATCGGAAGCTGTAACCTATGGCCTTCACGCCTTTGAAACGCATCCTCCCGCAGGCCATCCGGCAGGCGGGCGTTGAGGCGCAGGTGGGAGCCGCGCGCGTGGTGGACGAAGCGCAGGCGGCGCTCGTTCGTCTCTGGGACGCGGATCGTGCCGCGCACGTCCGCGTCATGTCATTCAAAGAGGGGACGCTGAAAGCGGCGGTCACGAGCCCGTCGGCGGCGCACGCGCTCCGTCTCATCGAATCGCAATGGGTCAATGAGACGAACAGAGCGCTGGGTCACAGGAAGATCATGAAGGTCACGGCGGTGAGAGAAGGGTTTTGATTGTGATATACTGACGCCATGGGGCTCCGCACGTACGTCCTCCTCATGGCGATCGGGACCTTCCTCGCCTGGATGGCCTGGATCGTCATTGTGATGAACGTGAATCCCATGGAGGCGGGATTCCTGGGGTTCTTCATGTTCTACCTCACGCTCGCCGTGTCGCTCGTCGGTTCGCTCGCGCTCATCGGAACGTTTTTCCGCATCATCATCCTGAAGCGTCACGAGGTGCCGAGCCGTGAAATCCGCATCGCATTTCGTCACGCCGTCCTGTTCGCGGGAGTGGCCATTGTTTCTCTGTTACTCGCCGCGAACGGTCTTTTGCGCACCTGGCACGTGGTGGCCCTGATTGCCGTCGCGAGCATCGTAGAGTACCTGTTTTTGCAGGCGCAGCAGGGAAGGGGGTAGGTTTTTTGACGTTTGTGAAGCCATTTGGTAGATACAGAGCCTGGTCGCAAGAAAGGGAGGAGTCGTGCGGTTCATAAAAATCGTCCTTTCCATCGTTCTCATGACGTTCCTCGCGAGCGGGACATTCTCGATCGTGCTTGCGGTCGCAGAAGGTCGCGGGTGGGGATGGATCAAGTTTCCGCAGGCGTGCGCGGCCGGCTGTCTCGCCGCCGCGCTCGTTCCGCTCCTCATCTTCGCGAGAAGTCGCGTGCTGCGCGAACGTATTCTGACGATCGTGCAGACGGCGCTGATCCTCGTCACGGCCGGAGCCGCCTGCCTCGTTCCCGCGTTCGTGGATCACGAAACGTTGCTGTTCGGCCTCTGGTTCCTCTCCGCCTCCATCGGCATCACGGCCGTCGTTGCACTCACGTACCGGCTCAAGTGGCAGAACGGAGAACGCCTGTCGAACGAAGAGATCGAGCGGTTTCGCGCAGAGCACGGGCAGCTGTCACTTCTTGAAAGCTATTTCGAGGAGGAGCTCCAGCGTCTGCGCGACGGAGCCGTGCCTGACGTGGCGCGCACGATCGCGCTCGGCGACATGCTGCGGCGTATCAGGTCAGAACGTCTCACGCTCGAAGCCTACCTCCGCGAACGCGTTTCCTTCCATCCTCCGGCCGTTTTCGGCAGCGACCCGCCAACGAGTATCTGGTCGCCACGCGATTGTCGATCAGACTAAACCCCGTACCAGCACTTGGTGCGGGGTTATCAGTTGTCATCTAAGTTAGAATACAGATTGTATTCATCGTTACGAATATTTGATTTCATGAAGAACTCAATGATGTTCAATCGTGTGACCCTTGCGTGCTCGCGGACGGTCTGCCTATCATGTGTGCAATTCATATGTTTGGAAACATCCTTGGGTACCTCTCCAAGGATCTCGGGATCGATCTCGGGACCGCCAACACCCTCATCTACTCGCGCGGGCAGGGCGTTGTGGTGAACGAACCGTCGGTTGTCGCCGTGAACGTCCGGAACGGGCAGATCCTCGCGGTCGGCCACGACGCGAAAGCGATGCTCGGGAAGACGCCCCCGCACGTGCAGGTGACGCGTCCGCTCCAGCGAGGCATCATCGCGGACTTCGAAGTGACGGAGAAGATGTTGCGGTACTTTTTTGAAAAATTGCATCGCGAGAGTTCGGCGTTCATCCCGCGCCCGCGCGTGATCGTGGGCGTTCCGCTCGACGTGACGGAAGTGGAACGGAAGGCGGTCGGTGACGCCGTGCTGTCCGCCGGCGCGCGCGACGTCCACCTCGTCGAAGAGCCCATCGCGGCCGCGATCGGCGCTGGCATGCCGATTTCCGATCCGGTCGGGAACATGATCATTGATATCGGCGGAGGCACGAGCGAGATCGCCGTGATCTCCTTAAACGGCGTCGTCACTGCGAAATCCATCGCCGTGGCTGGCGACGAGCTGAACAGGAACATCATGCAGTACGCGCGGGACGTGTTTAACCTTCTCCTGGGCGAGAAAGTGGCGGAGGAAATCAAAATCAACGTGGGGAGCGCGGCCGAGGTCACGGAGAAACTTGAAACCTCCATGCGCGGCCGCGACCTCCTATCCGGCCTCCCGCGTGAAATTACCGTCAATGATGCGCAAATCCGAGAAGCGCTCGGCCGTTCGGTCCGGACGATCGTGGACCATGTGAAGTCCATTCTGGAGGTGACGCCGCCCGAGCTCGTGGCCGATATCTACCGTCGCGGCATCATTCTGACGGGCGGCGGCGCGCTCCTGCGCGGGATTGATCGCGCCATCTCCCAGGGCACGGGTCTTCCCGTCCGACTCACCGACGATCCGCTCACGTCCGTCGTGCGCGGTACAGGTCTCCTTCTCGAGGATCGTATGTTATTGCACGACGTCGAATTGCCGTTAGCGGAAGTAATGCGCTAGCAGTCGAATGGTCGGATGGCGTTAAAGCAAAGTGCTTGAGTGCTTGAGTGTAAGCGAAACGCGCACTCAAGCACTCAAGCACTCATCCCATGCCCCGTCCCAAACCCTGGTTCCTCGCGCTCGTCGGCATCTTCGCCCTGATGCTCCTCGCATTGGCGGGTTTCGTACGCCCGGTTAGGGAAGCGATCCGGTTCGTCTTCGTCCCGGTCGCGCGGTTTACGTCCACCATCGGCGCAGGAATCGGAAAAGGGCTGCGTCTTGACGCGGACGCGAAGACGGCGAATGAGCGCGCGCGGGAGCTCGATGCGCGGCTCCGGAGCATGACGGTTGATTACGTGCGGCTGCGCGCGCTGGAAGAAGAGAACCGGTCGCTCCGCGCCCAGGCGGCGTTCATCGCGGATTCCGGTTTCCAGTCGCTCGGCGCGCGCGTCATTTCCCGCGCGGTGTCGTACCAGACAGCGGCGGTGACGATTGATCGGGGGGCGAGAGACGGCGTTGAGATCGGGCAGGCGGCCGTGACGGACGAAGGCCTCCTCGTGGGCAAGGTCACGTCGCTCGGTGAGCGGACGGCCGTCGTGATGTTCGTGAGCGACATCCGGAGCCGGATCGCGGCGACTGTCTCCGGGTCGGAACGGCTCGCAGGCGTCATCGAAGGGCAGGGGAACGGGGTCACTCGTTTTACGCTCATCCCGCAAGCCGTCCCTCTGAAGCGTGATGACATCGTGGTCACGGCCGGGACCGAGGAGAAAATCCCGGCGAACATCGTGATCGGTCTCGTGAATGAGGTGCGGAGCCAGCCGACGGATCCGTTCAAGACCGCATCGGTGGAACCATTGGCTCCCCTCGACCGCATTGAACTCGTCTCTCTCATCATCCCGAAAGCGAATGCGGTCCCATGAGCTCGTATGCGGTCCCGTCACATCATCACCGTCGTCCTTGCGCTCCTCGCGGGTCTTTTTGACGCGACCGTGGCCTCGTGGTTCCCGGGGAACCTCATGGCGATTCGGCTCGCGCTCCCGCTCGTGACCGTCCTTGCGGCATTCTCCTCGCTCGAGCGCGCCGTGCCCGCCGCGCTCGCGTCCGGGATCGTCCTCGACGTCCTCCTTCCGTCGTCGAGCGGTTTCGTGACGTTCCGCTACGTCGCACTCGCCCTCGGGGTCGCGGCGCTCTCACGGACGATTCTCACGAACCGGTCGCTCATGGGTGCCTACGCGCTCGGGTTCGTCGCGCTCGTGATCGATCGCGTTCTTCTCTTCGCCATGAACCTGCTCACGCGCGCGTTCACATCGAGCGCCATCCCGGAAATCCGCGCGTCGTTCATCGCCGAGGCCCTCTGGCTTGCCGCGTGCATCACGTTCGTCTTCGTGCTCTTCGCGGCGTTCACGCGCAGGTTCCTGCCGCCCGTGAGCCGCACGATCGGCCTAGGCGGACGCACATGACGACGATGGAGCGACCCGTCCCGGAGACATCCGATCCATTCCCACTTCGGGGAGGGGGCGGTTCGCTGCGCCAGGGCGGTCACGAATCAGACCTTATCCGGCATGAAGTGATGTTTGAAGACCGATTCACCCATCTCGGGGACCGTCAGGTGTTCGTGGGGTCCGGGATTCCCGCGCCTCGTCTGTATATCGCATTCGCGGTCGGAGGCGCGATCCTTGCCGCGCTCCTGCTTCGTACATTCTGGATGCAAGTCGGACAGGGCGACATGTGGCGTGAACGCGCGGACGCAAACCGGTTCCGTGTGGATATTCTGCCGGCGAGGCGCGGGATTCTTCGTGATCGGAACGGTGCCGTGCTCGCTGAAAATGTTCCCTCGTTCGCCGTGCGCATGCGACGGTCGGATTTGCCGCGTGACCCGGAGGCGCGCACGCAGACGGTCGCGACGGTCGCGCGAACCGTCGGCGTGACGTCCGATGACGTCTTGGGGACGCTGAATGCCACCGGGACCGAAGCGGATGAGTGGGTGGATGTGGCCCGTGACGTTGCGTACGAGCGGGCGGTCTCGCTTGAAGTTCAGCTTCCCGGCCTCTCCGGCGTGGCGCTCGTCACGACGGCAAAGCGCCGCTATCCCGTGAGCGCCGGCGTTCCGTCGCTCTCGCACATCCTGGGATATGTCGGCGTCGTGTCACCGGAGGAGTTCGCGGATCGGCGCGCGTCCGGGTACCGCCGCACGGACGACATCGGGAAGACCGGGATCGAGTTGTGGGAGGAGGAGGTCATTCGGGGGACTCCGGGAGAACGGAAGATCGAAGTGGACGCGGTGGGGCGCCCGCGCGCCGTGGTGGGCGATCGGGCCCCGGAAGACGGCCGGGACGTGACGCTTTCGATTGATCTCTCACTCCAGAAGGCGGTCGAGACCGCGCTCCGGTCCGGGTTGAAGCGCGCGGGCGTGTCGCGTGGCAGCGCGCTCCTCATGGATGCGCGGGACGGGTCGCTCCTCGCTCTCGTGTCCCTTCCGTCCTACGACAACAACATCTTCGCGGGAAAAGTCTCCAGTACCGCGTACGCGGCGCTTCTCGGAAACGACGACCACCCGCTCTTCCCGCGCGCGTGGGCCGGCCAAGTCCCTTCCGGGTCCGTCATCAAGCCGCTCATTGCTTCGGCCGCGCTCGCCGAAGGGATCATTACGCCGAACACGACGGTTCATTCCACGGGCGGCATTACGGTCGGACCGTGGTTTTTTCCGGACTGGGCGCCCGGAGGCCACGGGCTAACGAACGTCCGGAAGGCCATCGCGTGGTCCGTGAACACGTTTTTCTACTACATCGGCGGCGGACACGACGCGTTCATCGGCCTCGGCGTGGACCGTCTCACCAAGTGGATGCGCGCGTTCGGGCTCGGCGCGAAAACCGGTCTTGACCTGCCGGGAGAGGCGACCGGCCACGTCCCGTCGCAGGAATGGAAAGAGAAGACGAAAGGCGAGCGCTGGTACATCGGAGACACCTACAACCTGTCCATCGGTCAGGGCGACCTCCTGGTCACGCCCGTCCAGATGGCGCGCGTGACGGCCGCGATCGCGAACGGCGGGTCGCTCGTAGTCCCTCACGTGGTCATGTCGTCGTCTACCGCAGACGTCCAAAGACTAGATGCATCGCCGCTCGTGTTCGCAACCGTCCGCCAGGGCATGCGCGAAACCGTCACCTACGGGTCCGGCCGCCGCTTGAACGCACTATCGTTCCCGGTCGCGGGCAAGACGGGGACGGCGCAATGGCGCTCGGACAAGCCGAACCACGCCTGGTTCACGGGCTATGCGCCGGCGAACGCGCCGGAGGTGGTCGTGACGGTGTTGCTCGAAGAAGGAGGGGAGGGATCGTCCTCCGCCGTGCCGGTTGCGGGAGAAATACTGCAGGCGTGGTATACGTCGCAAAAGAAATAACGAGGTCTTGTAGACATAGACGCAATGTCGTTATCCTGACCGAACCGCCTGTCCCATGCCCCCTCCCTTCCACTCCCTCGAGAACCCCTTTGAGCCTCCCAAGAAGCGCCTCCAAGACGACGCCGAGCTTATCGGCAAGTTTCTTGGTCGTGCAGCAGAAGAAGAAATGCGCAAGATCATGGCAAAGGAGAAGCGCAAGCCTGACGTCGCAGAACCGGACTGGACGCCCATCCGCCTGTCAGACAAAGAGAAGGCCAGGGTGGAATCCCTGAACACCCCGCTCATGAAGCAGGAGGCGGCCACGCTCAAAGCCTTCTTCGGTGAATCCATCACAGTCCCGCCCCTCCCACGAGAGATCACCCCGGAACGCATCAAGAACTGGGAGCGGATGGGCTTCGAGCTACACTACCTCCCTCCGATCGACATGACAGAGGACGCTGACTTCCCCGGGTGGGAGAAGAAGCCAAAACATTGGTTCTACAAGGAAATCGCCGCAGGTCGCATTGCAAAATACACCACCATGCTCCCAGGCGCCTGGGTGCTCGTGGATGGCAGGCAGAAACCCGACTACGCCGACGATGCCATGTACGACCACGACCCGCTCGCGCCTGTGCTCGAAGACTTGAACCGCCGAGGCGTCATCAGTCAAAGCAACTATGACGGGACGAAGCTTGATCCGAGATCGCGGTTTGGCCTGTCGCCCGCAGACTTTACAAAGCCGGAGGTCATGAACGCGTTTGCCAAAGCCCTTGATCTTAAGCCAGGCCAAGCCTCACTCACGGAAACCATCGTCTGGAACGTGCTTGCGAATATCCACCATCCCGAATGGGGGACCACGGATACGTCTGAATGGCAGAAAGAGACCCGGGGCTCCGGCGGGCGGTTGGTTTCCGGCGGCTCCGACCTTGGCGGAGCCTCGGACGTCCTCTGGCACGGCAGGCCGAGCGAGTACGTCGGTTTCCGTCCCCTGGGACGCTTCTCTCCCTAACATTGGATTTTTGGACCTTTGGTCTTTGGAACTTTGGAATCCTTCGGCGTTGCTCAGGACATGCTTTGGTCCGTCACCTATGCCCCCTCCCTTTCACTCCCTCGAGAACCCCTTCGAGCCTCCCAAGAAGCGCCTCCAAGACGACGCCGAGCTTATCGGCAAGTTTCTTGGCCGTGCAGCGGAAGAGGAAATGCGGAAGATCATGGCCAAGGAGAGGCGCAAACCTATCGTCGCAGAACCGGACTGGACGCCCATCCGCCTCACAGACAAAGAGAAGGCCAGGATCGAGGCCTTGAACACCCCGCTCATGAAGCAGGAAGCGGCCACGCTCAAAGCCTTCTTCGGTGAGTCCATCACCGTCCCGCCCCTCCCACGAGAGATCACCCCGGAACGCATCAAGAACTGGGAGACGATGGGCTTTGAGCTCCACTACCTCCCTCCGATCGACATGACAGAGGACGCCGACTTCCCCGGGTGGGAGAAGAAGCCAAATCCTTGGTTCTACAAGGCAATCGCCGCAGGTCGCATTGCAAAAGACGCCACCATGCTCCCAGGCGCCTGGGTGCTCGTGGATGGACGACAGAAACCCAGATACGCCAAAGGTGCCCAGATGTACGACCATGATCCGCTCGCGCCTGTGCTCGAAGACTTGAACCGTCGGGGGCTGCTTTCGCAAACCATGTCGGATGGAACAACGAAGCTTGACGCCAAATCGCGGTTTGGCCTGTCGCCCGCAGACTTTACAAAGCCGGAGGTCATGAACGCGTTCGCCAAAGCCCTTGATCTTAAACCAGGCCAAGCCTCTCTCACGGAAGCCATCGTCTGGAACGTGCTGGCGAATATCCATCATCCCGAATGGGGGACCACGGATACGTCTGAATGGCAGAAAGAGACCCTGGGCTTTGGCGGGCGGTTGGTTTCCGGCTTCTCCGACGGCGGTGGAGCCTCGAGCGTCTACTGGCGCGGCAGGCCGGGCGGGAGCGTCGGTTTCCGTCCCCTGGGACGCTTCTCTCCCTAAAATTGGATTTTTGGACCTTTGGATATTGGAACTTTGGAATCCCTTCGGCGTTGTTCAGGACATGCTTTGGTCCGTCACCTATGCCCCCTCCCTTCCACTCCCTCGAGAATCCCTTCGAGCCACCAAAGAAGCGCCTCCAAGACGACGCCGAGCTTATCGGCAAGTTTCTTGGTCGTGCAGCGGAAGAAGAAATGCGCAAGATCATGGCAAAGGAGAAGCGAAAGCCTGACGTCGCAGAACCGGACTGGACGCCCATCCGCCTGTCAGACAAAGAGAAGGCCAGGGTGGAATCCCTGAATACTCCGCTCATGAAGCAGGAAGCGGCCACGCTCAAAGCCTTCTTCGGTGAATCCATCACCATCCCGCCCCTCCCACGAGAGATCACCCCGGAACGCATGAAGAACTGGGAGGCGATGGGCTTTGAGCTCCACTACCTCCCTCCGATCGACATGACAGAGGACGCTGACTTCCCCGGGTGGGAGAAGAAGCCAAATCCTTGGTTCTACAAGGAAATCGCCGCAGGTCGCATTGCAAAAGACGCCACCATGCTCCCAGGCGCCTGGGTGCTCGTGGATGGCAGGCAGAAGCCCAGCTACGCCAAAGGTGCCCAGCAGATGTACGACCATGACCCGCTCGCGCCTGTGCTCGAAGACTTGAACCATCGGGGGCTGATCAGCCAAACCATGTCGGATGGAACAACGAAGCTTGATCCGCAATCGCGTTTCGGCTTGTCGCCCGCAGACTTTACTAAGCCGGAGGTCATGAACGCGTTCGCCAAAGCCCTTGATCTTAAACCAGGCCAAGCCTCACTCACGGAAACCATTGTCTGGAACGTGCTTGCGAACATCCACTATCCTGAGTGGGGGACCACGGATACGCATGAATGGCAGAAAGAGACCTTGGGGTCCGGCCTGCGGTTGATGTCAGGCTACTCCGACGATGGCGGGGCCTCGAACGTCCGCTGGGACGACAGGCCGGGCGGGCGCGTCGGTTTCCGTCCCCTGGGACGCTTCTCTCCGTAAATTGGATTTTTGGAACTTTGGTCTTTGGAACTTTGGAATCCTTCGGCGTTGTTCAGGACATGCTTTGGCACCTGATTGCGACACGCGCCAAAGAATGTTACGGTTTCGATATTCGTATGAAGCGAATTATCCAAAATCCGCGCGTCCTGGCGGGAAAGCCAATCATTGCAGGGACACGCATGACGGTTGAGTTCATACTCGAACTGCTCGCATCCGGCATGACCGTGCAGGAGATTGCGAAAGAATATCGTCTCGATCGTCGAGATATCGCATCGGCGATCGAATTTGCCGTTCAGGAAATGAAGCGTGAGAACGTGATACGACGATCGTTCGCGAAGGTTTGATATGCGGCTCTTGGCGGACGAGAACATCGCCGCGTCCGTCGTTGCCTCCTTGCGCGCACACGGTCATGATGTTGAAAGTATTCGTGACACGTCGCCGGGCGTGACGGATGCGGAAGTCATCCGGATGGCTCTGCGGACGAAACGCATCATCGTCACGCACGATCGTGATTTTGGGAATGTCATGAGATACCCGGTCGGAACGCATCACGGAGTGCTCCTTCTTCGCTGCCGCAATCAATCGCCCGTTCATATCGCGACGGTTCTCGGGAATGCGTTACGAACAGTCCCTTCGTCAAAGCTTCATCGCCGCGTCGCCGTGCTCACAGAGGATGAAGTGCGTTTTTATCCTGCATAATCCCATGCCCCCTCCCTTCCACTCCCTCGAGAACCCCTTCGAGCCACCAAAGAAGCGCCTCCAAGACGACGCCGAGCTTATCGGCAAGTTTCTTGGTCGTGCAGCGGAAGAAGAAATGCGCAAGATCATGGCAAAGGAGAAGCGCAGGCCTGAAGAGCCTGAATGGGAGCCGTTCCGTCTGTCAGACAAAGAGAAGGCCAGGATCGAGGCCCCAGAATTCTCCAAGCTCCGTGAGGAAGAAGCAGCCAAGCTCAAAGCCTTCTTCGGAGAATCCATCACCGTCCCGCCCCTCCCACGAGAGATCACCCCGGAACGCATGAAGAACTGGGAGCGGATGGGCTTTGAGCTCCACTACCTCCCTCCGATCGACATGACAGATGACGCTGACTTTCCAGGGTGGGAGAAGAAGCCACATCGTTGGTTCTACGAGGCAATCGCCGCAGGTCGCATTGCAAAAGACGCCACCATGCTCCCAGGCGCCTGGGTGCTTGTGGATGGCAGGCAGAAGCCCAGATACGCCAAAGGTGCCCAGATGTACGACCATGACCCGCTCGCGCCTGTGCTCGCAGACTTGAACCGTCGGGGGCTGATCAGCCAAAGCAACTATGACGGGACGGAGAAGCTTGATCCGAGATCGCGTTTTGGCCTGTCGCCCGAAGACTTTACAAAGCCGGAGGTCATGAACGCGTTTGCCAAAGCCCTTGATCTTGAGCAAGGACAAGCCTCACTCACGGAAGCCATTGTCTGGAACGTGCTTGCGAATATCCACTATCCCGAATGGGGGACCACGGATACGACTGAATGGCAGAAAGAGACCGACTCCGACGGGCGGTTGGCTTCCGGCTGCTCCGACTCTAGCGGAGCCTCGGCCGTCTACCGGTACGGCAGGCCGTACGATAGCGTCGGTTTCCGTCCCCTGGGACGCTTCTCTCCCTAACATTGGATTTTTGGCATTTTAGTCTTTGGAACTTTGGAACCCTTCGGCGTTGCTCAGGACATGCTTTGGTCCGTCACCTATGCCCCCTCCCTTCCACTCCCTCGAGAACCCCTTTGAGCCTCCAAAGAAGCGCCTCCAAGACGACGCCGAGCTTATCGGCAAGTTTCTTGGTCGTGCAGCGGAAGAAGAAATGCGCAAGATCATGGCAAAGGAGAAGCGCAAGCCTGACGAAACAGAACCAGACTGGACGCCCATCCGCCTGTCAGACAAAGAGAAGGCCAGGGTGGAATCCCTGAATACTCCGCTCATGAAGCAGGAAGCGGCCACGCTCAAAGCCTTCTTCGGAGAATACATAACCATCCCGCCCCTCCCACGAGAGATCACCCCGGAGCGCATCAAGAACTGGGAGGCGATGGGCTTTGAGCTCCACTACCTCCCTCCGATGGACATGACAGAGGACGCTGACTTCCCCGGGTGGGAGAAGAAGCCGGATAGCTGGTTCTACAAGGAAATCGCCGCAGGTCGCATTGCAAAAGACGCCACCCTGCTCCCAGGCGCCTGGGTGCTCGTGGATGGCAGGCAGAAGCCCGACTACGCCAAAAAAGGTGCCCAGATGTACGACCATGACCCGCTCGCGCCTGTGCTCGAAGATTTGAACCGTCGGGGGCTGATCAGCCAAAGCAACTATGACAGGACGAAGAAGCTCGATCCGCAATCGCGGTTTGGCCTGTCGCCCGCAGACTTTACAAAGCCGGAGGTCATGAACGCGTTTGCCAAAGCCCTTGATCTTAAGCCAGGCCAAGCCTCACTCACGGAAACCATCGTCTGGAACGTGCTCGCGAACATCCATCATCCTGAATGGGGGACCACGGATACGTATGAATGGCAGAAAGAGACCCCGGGTTACGGCGGGCGGTTGGTTTCCGGCGGCTCCGACAATGGCGGAGCCTCGGGCGTCGACGGTGGCGGCAGGCCGCACGGGCGCGTCGGTTTCCGTCCCCTGGGACGCTTCTCTCCCTAACATTGGATTTTTGGACCTTTGGTCTTTGGAACTTTGGAATCCTTCGGTGTTGCTCAGGACAAGCTTTGGTCCGTCACCCATGCCCCCTCCCTTCCACTCCCTCGAGAACCCCTTCGAGCCTCCCAAGAAGCGCCTGAAAGACGACGCCGAGCTTATCGGCAAGTTTCTTGGTCGTGCAGCAGAAGAAGAAATGCGCAAGATCATGGCAAAGGAGAAGCGCAGGCCTGAAGAGCCTGAATGGGAACCGTTCCGTCTGTCAAACAAAGAGAAGGCCAGGATCGAGGCCCCAGAACTCTCCAAGCTCCGTGAGGAAGAAGCGGCCACGCTCAAAGCCTTCTTCGGTGAATCCATCACCGTCCAGCCCCTCCCCCATGAGATCACCCCGGAGCGCATCAAGAACTGGGAGGCGATGGGCTTTGAGCTCCACTACCTCCCTCCGATGGACATGACAGAGGACGCTGACTTCCCCGGGTGGGAGAAGAAGCCACGTCGCTGGTTCTACGAGGAAATCGCCGACGGTCGCATTGCAAAGGACGCCACCATGCTCCCAGGCGCCTGGGTGCTCGTGGATGGCAGGCAGAAGCCCGACTACGCCAAAGGTGCCCAGATGTATGACCATGATCCGCTCGCGCCTGTGCTCGAAGACTTGAACCGCCGAGGCGTCATCAGCCAAAGCAACTTTGACGAGACGAAGCTTGATCCGAGATCGCGTTTTGGCCTGTCGCCCGCAGACTTTACAAAGCCGGAGGTCATGAACGCGTTCGCCAAGGCCCTTGATCTTAAGCCAGGCCAAGCCTCACTCACGGAAACCATCGTCTGGAACGTGCTGGCGAACATCCACCACCCTGAATGGGGGACCACGGATACGACTGAATGGCAGAAAGAGACCTCGGGGTCCGGCGGGCGGTTGATTTCCGGCCGCTCCGGCTATGGCGGGGCCTCGGGCGTCGGCTGGGGCGGCAGGCCGTTCGGGCGCGTCGGTTTCCGTCCCCTGGGACGCTTCTCTTCCTGAAATTGGAAATTTGGCACTTTGGATATTGGAACTTTGGTCCGTCATTTTATTTACATTTGACGTCCATAACGACGTTTGCTAGCGTAGAACAAACAGAGGGGCATTACGCGCGATTCCAGAAGAACGCGCGTTTCTTCTTCACCCCGCACCCGAGCATATACGTTACATCGCCCTGTCATTTGATCGAGACGGCGTGTGATTTGTCCGGCCGATCCATATCGTGCGGGTGCGGGTTCATCAATCAATCATCATGCAAGTACCCAAACGACGGGCGCAGATACTCCGAACCACGCTTATGACGGACAAAATTCATTACGTGACGGCCGAGGGGCTGGAAAAGCTCAAGGCCGAACTCCACGATTTGAAGACGGTGAAGCGCCGCGAAACCGCGGAGCGGGTTGATGCCGCGCGGTCGCTCGGCGATTTGTCCGAGAACGCCGAATACCAGGAAGCGAAACAGCAGCTCGGCATGATTGAGAGCCGGATCATCCAACTGAACGAGATGTTGAAGAACATCTCGGTGATCGAGAGCGAGAAGGGAGCCGGGGGCGCGGTTATTATCGGATCAACGGTCGTGGTCGCGTCTTCCGGGAAGAAAAAGGAATTTCAAATCGTGGGATCGAACGAAGCCGACCCGGCGGCCGGACGGATCTCGAACGAGTCGCCGATCGGCAACGCGTTCCTGGGTCACAAGAAAGGCGACGCTGTCTCCGTCTCCACTCCCGGAGGGACTACCACGTACACCATCGTGGAAGTGAAATAAATCCGCGTTGACCGTGAGGGGTAAAAACAGTACTCTTTCATGGTCTATGCAGGATGAAATTGACGTCCGTCGGGGAAAATTGAAGGTGCTCCGCGACGCGGGCATGAACCCGTACCCGTCTCGCGCGGAACGGACCGCGAGCGCGGCTCACGCGCATGCGGACTTCGATGCGCTGTCCGCGTCCGGAACGCCTGTCACCGTCGCGGGCCGCGTGATGATCACGCGCGTGCATGGCGCGATGATGTTTGCGGATGTCCGCGACGCATCGGGTCAGTTGCAGATTCAGCTCACGCAAGACCGCCAGGGCGAGGCGTCGTACGCGCTTTTTCGGGACAGCATTGACCCCGGCGATTTCGTGCAGGTCGCGGGGACGCTGTTCACGACAAAGAGGGGAGAGCACACGCTCGCCGTCACGGATTGGAAGGTCCTCGCAAAGGCGCTCCTGCCGCTTCCGGAGAAGTGGCACGGACTGCAGGACGTCGAGCTGCGCTTCCGCAAACGGTACCTCGACCTCGTGATGAACGACGACGTGCGTCGTCGTATGATCCAGCGGTCGAAGGTCGTGAGCGCCATCCGGTCGTTCCTGGACGCGCAAGGGTTCCTCGACGTCGAGACGCCAACACTGCAGCCGGTCTACGGCGGGGGATTCGCGAGACCGTTCACCACGCACCACAATGCGCTCGATGCGGACTTCTATCTGCGGATTTCGGATGAGATGTATCTGAAGCGGCTCTTGGTCGGCGGTTTTGAAAAAGTCTACGAGATCACGAAGGTCTTCCGGAACGAGGGGATTGATCACGACCACAACCCCGAATTCACCATGTTCGAAGCGCAGATCGCGTACCAGGACTACCGGTACGGGATGGACCTGTTCGAGGAATTGTTTGAACACGCGGCCACGAACGTCCTCGGGACGACGGACGTTCCTCATGGCGAAGTCACCATCCATCTCGCGCGTCCATGGAAGCGGATGAGTCTCGTCGAGTCCGTTCGCGAGGTCGGCGGACTCGATGTCTCGTCGTGGTCGGATGTGGGTCAGGCCAAGACGGACCTGACGCCCCGTCTCAAGCAATCGAAGGTCGCGGAGCTCGACCGGATGAAGACGGTCGGCGAAGTGATCGCGTTCGCGTTTGAAGAGCTCGTCGAAGAGAAGCTCGTCCAGCCGACCATCATCTACGACTACCCCGTCGAAGTGTCGCCGCTCGCGAAGAAGTGCGCGGACCCGCGATACGTGGAACGATTCGAAGCGTTCGCGCTCGGGAGCGAGATCGGGAACAACTACTCGGAACTGAACGACCCGGAAGACCTTGAACGCCGTTTCGTGGAAGAGAAGAAGAAAGCCGACGCCGGGTTTGCGGAAGCGCACCAGACCGACACGGACTACCTGGATGCGATCCGTCACGGCATGCCTCCGGCGTGCGGTCTCGGGATCGGGATTGACCGCATGGTGATGCTGCTCACGGGAGCGGACAACATCAAGGAAGTCATCCTGTTCCCGACGCTCCGACCCGAGCAGCACTGATATGTCCACGGTTCTCGTCCTCGGCACGTTCGACGGGCTCCACAAGGGGCACGAGGATTATTTTCGACAGGCCAAGGAGTACGGCGACCGCGTGATCGCGGTCGTGGCGCGCGACCGGACGGTCCTGGACGTGAAAGGCCAGCTGCCGCGAAGAGGGGAAGAGGTACGCCGCCGCGCCGTCCACGACCACGGTCTTGTTGACTGTGCCGTCCTTGGTCGTGATGGAGACAAACTGGACGTCATCTGCGACCTCAAGCCCGATGTCATTGTTCTGGGGTATGATCAGGAAGCGTTCACGGAAGGGCTTGAGGACGCATTGCGCGCGCGGGGTCTCAATTGCCGCGTCGTGCGCGCAGAACCGTTTCAGCCGGACGTGTATAAGTCCTCGTTGCTCAACGTCTCGACGGCGGGGGACACGATCACCGAGACCGAACCTGTTGCCGACTGGCTCCCTCTCTGACCTATGCTCGACATCAAATACATCCGTGAACACGGCGACGACGTCCGCAAGAACTGCAGACTGCGGAACGTGAACGTGGACATTGACTCGCTTCTAAAGCTCGACGCGGACCGTCTCGCGCTCCTTCGGGACGTCCAGGCGCTTCGTCAGGAGCGGAACGAGATCGCGGAAACAATGAAGACGGCGTCTCAAGAGCAGCGTCCCGGTCTCGTGGAACGCGGCAAGCAGTTGAAACAGCTGATCGGCGTGCAAGAAGCCGACCTCGCTTCGGCCGAAGAAGCCTGGATGAACCTGCTCCTCCAGATTCCGAACAGGAGCCACCCGGACGCTCCGGTGGGGGAGAACGACGCGATGAACGTGGAAGTCCGCCGTTCCGCCGAGCCTCACTCGATCCGTGACGTGAAAGACCACGTTGAGCTGGGCAAGTCGCTGGATGTCCTGGACTTTGAGCGTGGCGCAAAGGTCACGGGCGCGAAGTTCTACTACCTGAAGGGACGCCTCGCCATTCTCGAGCAGGCGCTCGTCCGTTTCGCGCTGGACGAACTTATGGGCCACCATTTCGTCCCATTGACGACGCCGGACCTCGCGAAGGACGAGGTCGTGATCGGCACGGGGTTCCAGCCGCGAGGTCCTGAATCGCAGATTTACTCGATTGAGAACGCCGACCTCTCGCTCATCGGCACGGCTGAAATCACCACGGCCGGGTATCACATGAACGAGGCCTTGGACGAAGACCGCCTGCCGCTCCGGTACGCGTCGCTCTCGCACTGCTACCGCACGGAAGCGGGCGCGTACGGGCGCGAATCCTACGGTCTCTATCGCGTGCACCAGTTCACGAAAGTCGAGATGTTCGTCTACGCGACACCCGAACAGTCTGAAGCGATGCACGTCGAACTGGTCCGCATCGAGGAAGACCTTTGGAAGAAACTCGGCATTCCCGTCCGGACCGTGGATATCTGCACGGGAGACCTGGGAGGCATGGCATACCGCAAGTTCGATCTCGAAGCGTGGATGCCGGGGAAGTCCGCCGGCGAGAAGAAAGGGGACTGGGGGGAGGTCACGTCCGCCTCGAACTGCACGGACTTCCAGGCGCGTCGTCTCGGCATCAAGGTCCGCAGGCGCAGCGGATCGGTCGAATTACTCCACACGCTGAACGGGACGGCAATCGCAACCTCACGCGCGCTCATCGCCATCATGGAAAACTACCAGCAGCCGGATGGGTCCATCAAGATTCCGACGGTTCTCGTGCCGTATTGCGGGTTTGGAAAGATCGGGTAGGGTTACGTTCATGAGCGTGGTCAGCGGTATACGTCGCGTCATCCACCGCACCAGAGAAGCCGCTGGTTTGGCGTTTTATACGAAACCGCGGCGTTTTCCCGTCCAATACGACATGACGGTGCATAACGGGTCAGGTGTGACGAAACGTTTTTACATCGCCATCCCGATCCCGCCGAATACGGACCATCAACGCGTGATCCATGAACCGATGTTCACACCGAGCCCCTCAGAGTTCCGCACGGACGAGCGGTACGGCAATCGGTACGCCGTCCATCAGTGGGAGCTTCGGCCGGGAGATATCGCGGAATTCCATGAATCGTTCGTGGTCCATGTGACACCGTTCCGTACGCAGTTGGACCGTCGCCTGACGATCGACGCGTACGCGGATCAGAAGGGAGAAGCGCACGCGGCCTATCGTGAGCCGAATCGGTTCGTGCGATCGTCCGATCCGGAGGTGATCCGCCTCGCGCGGGAACTACGAGGTTCGGAGACGGATGTGTTCGCTATCCTCAAACGGTTCAACCGCGCTGTCGTGACACGCCTCAACTACGGCGACCCGATTCCTGGCCTCTACTCGTCGCACGACGCACTCACGAGAACCGTCGTGGATTGCGGCGGGTTCGATACGCTTCTTGCGGCGTTGTGCGTCTCGCAGGGGATTCCCGCGCGGATCGCGAGCGGGTTTTGGGCGGTGTCCAAGGCGAAGAACAAGATGCATGCCTGGCTCGAGATCATGCTGCCCGACGGATCATGGATCCCTGCAGACCCCTCCGTCGAACACCTCGCGTGGGCCGGGCGGACGAACAAGTCCGGGCGATTGGGATTCGTGGGAAGTGATCGCGTGGTCATGTCGTATGGGTGTGATATCCCAGTCCAACTCGGTGGGAATACACGGTCCGCGGATATCCTTCAGCACGCGTTCGTGTGGAGCGAACAAGGGCCGGAAGGACTCGATGTGAATACGTCGTTCAAGATACGTAAAGTATGGCGCGGATGATCTTCACGGGCCTCTCGCCGAACGTGGAGCGCGATGACGTTTCGCTCGCGCTCCGTCTTCTCGTTGCGCCATGGGCCTGGGTCCATGGGACGGCATCCACGGATCTCGAACGCACGGTATGCGCCTGGCTGCCGGCCGCGCATGCATTCGCGTTTGAAAGCGGCCGGACCGCACTCACCGCTATCCTGTCCACGCTCGGGTTACAATCAGACGACGAGGTCCTCTTGCAGGCGTACACATGCGTGGCGGTTCCGAACGCCGTCCTTTGGTCCGGCGCGCGTCCGGTCTACGTCGATGTCGAGGAGCAGACGTTCAACATGTCGCCGGACGACCTTGAACGGAAGATCACGCCGAAGAGTAAGGCGCTTATCATCCAGCACACGTTCGGCAACCCGGCGGACGTGGACCATCTCTCGGCGATCGCGAAACGCCACGGTCTCTTCGTGATTGAAGACTGCGCGCACGCCTTGGGAAGTGAGTCAGAAGGGAAACGGGTCGGGACGTTCGGCGATGCGGCATTTTTCAGTTTCGGCCGCGACAAGATCATTTCAAGCGTGTTCGGCGGACTGGCGACAACATCGCGCGACGATACGGCGGAGTCGCTCCGACGACTCCAGTCCGAGTTCCCACTTCCGGGCAGGGGATGGGTGGCGCGACAGCTCTCGCACCCTGTGATTCTGTCTGTCGCAAAAGCGACGTATGACGCCATGGGCTTCGGGAAGCTGATCCTCGAGGCCTCAAAGCGTCTCCATGTGATCTCAAAAGCCGTCACCCCCCTCGAGAAGAGGGGAGAGAGGCCGTCGTTCACGGGGAAGCGGATGCCGAACGCGCTCGCGCGTCTCGCGCTCCATCAGTTCAGCAAACTCGAACGGTTCAACGACCACCGCCTGATGATCGCGGGCGTATACGATCGCGAGCTCTCGTCCGTAGCAACGTCCGGGCCGGGACGACCCGTCATCGCGCCAGCGTCGTCGCCCGGCGTGCGTCACGTCTTCCTCCGCTACACGGTTCGAACGCCGCATGCGGAGAAGATCCGACGCGCATTGAAGCAGGAAGGGATTCTCCTTGGCGACTGGTATGACGTTCCGATCGCGCCCCCCGGCGTCCGCCAAGACCTTGTCTTCTACCGCCCGGGCAGCTGCCCCGTGGCGGAACGGCTCGCCACGGAATCGTTGAACCTGCCAACGGACATCCACATCACCGAAGCGGACGCGCGGCGCATCGCGGAACGTTTCCTCGCCACCGTATGAAGATCACCATCCGGCCGGTCGAATCAAAACAGGCGTGGGAGGAATTCATGGACGCGCGCAAACCGAACACGTTCCTGCAGTCGTGGCTCTGGGGGGACTTTCATGAGCGGACCGGCCACGTCATCCACCGTCTCGGCGCGTACGACGGCAACGTTCTCGTTGGGTGCGCCCTCGTCATCAACGTCTCGGCGCGTCGGGGGTCCTTCCTATTCTGTCCGCACGGACCGGTCATCCTGCCGGGGACGGACGTCTCAATCGTGTTGCGTCCGCTCGTTGAACGTCTTCTCGTGATTGCGAGGGAATCCGGCTGCGCCTTCCTCCGCATGAGTCCATATCTCTCGGATATGGACGCGAATCGTCGGCTGTTCGCCGAAAACGGGTTCCGACCAGCTCCCATCCACATGCACCCGGAGCTCGCATGGATCCTCGATGTCACACCTTCGGAAGACGAACTCCTGCGCGACATGCGAAAAACCACGCGGTACTCGATCCGCAAGGCCGAATCAGACGGCGTGGAGATCCGCATGAGCTCCGATCCTGCCGATGTGGAGACGTTTTGGGTCACGTACCGCGCCACGGTCGATCGTCAGCATTTCACGCCATTCTCGAAAGAGTACCTGCGCAAGGAGTTCGAGGCATTCGCGTCGGATGGACGCGTCGCCTGGTTCTTCGGGTCGTACCAGGGCGAAGTCATCTCTGCCGCGATGATCATTTTTGACCGACATTCGGCATACTACCACCAGGGCGCGTCCTCGCACGCGTACCCGAAAATCATGGCGTCGTACCTCCTCCAGTGGCGTGTCATTCAGGAAGCGAAACGACGCGGGTGCACCATGTACAACTTTTGGGGCATTTCACCCGACGACCACCCGACACATCCATGGGCCGGGTTGTCGCTCTTCAAAAAGGGGTTCGGCGGACGTGCGGACGCGTACGTTCACGCTCAAGATCTCATCCTACATTCGCGGTACTGGCTCACGTGGACGCTGGAGACGATCCGGAGGATCAAACGCGGGCTGTAAGCTATACTGCGAGGCATGAAATGGCCGTCACGGATTGGCAGGGAAGAGGGGACGTTCGCGGGCGAACGCTATGTCACGACGACGAAGCGTCGCCGCGTCGTCGTCGCGTTTCTCGCCGTTGTCGCCGTTGTCGGCTGGCTCTACGTTTTTTTTGGATCAGGGATTTTCACCGTCTCAACCGTCGATATCGGCGACGTGAGCGACCTGGAAAGGGGAGAGGTGATGAAGGAGGTGTACGCCTCGCTTGATGAACAGGGGACCTGGAGCAGACGGAATTTGCTGCTCGTGAATTCAAGCGCGCTGAGTCACGATCTGGAACAACGATTATTTGCGGAAGAGGTGGCTGTGGAAAAGTCCTATCCATCCGTTTTACGACTCAATATCCGAGAGAGGCAATCTTCACTCATTCTCGTGACCGGAAATGAGTTCTTTCTCTTAGACCGTCGAGGGATGGTCGCGAAACGGATTACAACCGAGGAAGAAGAACAAATTCTCAAACGCATCGCAAAGCCCTCCCCGACGAAGTCCGACGACGCGCCAATCCTGACGCTCCGCGAAAGCCCTCTATTCGTCCCTGGAGAGCCGTTGGTGGATCAGGTGATCGTCGAAACGTGGCTTAGGGCCTTCCAGGACCTGTCCAAGGCCGGGTTCGGATACCGTAATGCGATTCTTGAGACATCCACGTCCACGAAGCTCGTCTTGAACATGTATGAGCCCTATGACGTGTATGTAGACCTCCTCACGTCCATGCAAGATCAAATACAGAGCTATTACGTCTTCTCAAAGAGTTTGCCGCCAGGCACACGAATTTACTCGTACGTCGACGCGAGGATTCCAGGGCGTATCTATTATAAATAGCCCTAAGTGTCGTATAAGGCATATTGTGCGACGCATAGATACAAAGGCTAGCGTCTTTCGGCCTCCCCTCCCCGCCCGGAAAAAAAGACATTTTGGTCTTGGGCGCCTACGTGTACCGAAACGTGTACTTGTAAAAAATTGTCGCGCGATTTCTTTCATGTCCCTGTACGGGCGACGCACTGCGTCGCCCGTACAGGACGAGTGAAGGTTCCTCCCTTTCACACACTCCCCCACCAATGCTAGGCTCCACCGTACGAACCTTATCAATGGAGGTACTCGGAATGCCCTACACGCCAATACAAGACGAAACGACACGCCTGATCGTCGACCTGCGCAGATTCTCCCAAGCGACGATCAAGCGCAGCGACCAGCGGGCGATCCACCTGCTCCACAATACCGTGACGCTCGCGTACATCCTCGTTGCTGCGGTGATCCCGCGAGAGCAGCGGACGAAGTACGCAGGGACCATCATCTCGAACGTCGAACGGCTGCGCGAGTGGGCTCGAACGTCTTCGCCCGCCGTCCCCTTCCCGCGCGCGCTCCTCATCCTGGGGAACGGCATGACGCCGGACGAGCAGTTCAAGAACATCGCGAGCCGCATGTCCGAGCTCTTCGACGAACTCTTCGGCGCTCTCACCGCCGCCTCGAAAGTCGAACCGTCGCCGCGCCCGACTCCTTCGGCCGCATGAGCGTCTCCACGCCCCATCCCGCACAGTCGCGGGGTGGGGTTGCATCGTTATGGGGTATACTACTCCGGATGAAACTTGAAACCCTCCGTTTCCTCGCCCGTACCCTCCGTCCTCATCGGCATACCGTGATTGGATTGAGCGCGCTCGCCGCGCTCGCGGCCGTGTTTGATGCGGCCATCCCGGTGATTTACGGGCGCGCGCTCGATGGCGTGATCCAGCGACGAGGAATGAACGCGCTCGCGGCACTTTTAGGCGCCTGGCTCGTCCTTCGGCTGGTGACCGACTGGTTGCGCCGTGAAATATATAAGCGCGGGCTCGCGATTACGCGGGTCACGGCGCGGAAAATTGACGCGGACGCGCTCGCTCACCTGTTGTCGCTCCCGTTGTCGTTTCATCACGAATACCGCAGCGGAGAAATTCAGGAGCGCATCAACCGGTTGCGGAATTCCTTCGAGAACTTCATGAACCAGGGGTTGTTCGACCTCGTGCCCGGCGTGTTCACGGTCGTCTTCATGACGATCTACCTCGCGTATCTCGATCTCCGGCTCGGTGCGGCGAATATCGTCATCGTGTGCGTCTTCGCGTTGTGGAGCGACGCGCTCATTCCGAGGCTCGACCGCGCCTGGGATGACATTGAAAAGGGTTGGCGCAAGCGGTATGGACGCATGTGGGACGCGCTTCGAAACATCGGGATCGTCAAGGCGAACAGCGCGGAAGCGTTCGAACGGAGATTCGTCGGGAAACTCATGAAGAACGACGCCAAGCTGGACGAGAAGCTCACGGTGCTGTTTAACAAGAACGCCGCGCGACAGGACATCGTCTCCGGAGTCGGGACGGTGGTTCTCTTCGGCATTGCGGCCTTGGCGATCACGGACGGCGCGATTTCACCCGGACAATTGGCGACCGTCCTGGGGTATTCATACCTGACCTGGGCCATGGTTCGCCGTTATCTCTGGGTTCGCTGGGAGTTTACCTCTCTTGACGTCTATCGGCGCAAATTCGAGGAGATGATGACCATGCCCGAAGAACGGTATGGCGTCGGCCGAACGCTGGACATTCAGGGCGCCGTTGACTTCCAGCACGTTCGTTTCCGGTACCGCGAAGACAGGCCGGTCCTCACAGACGTCTCGTTCCAGGCGGAGCCCGGTCAGACAGTCGCCATCGTGGGCGAAAGCGGCGAGGGCAAGACGACCATCGTCGAGCTCCTGTCGCGCTATTATGAACCCAAGCGCGGCAGGATTCTGATTGACGGAACGGACACGCGCGAGATCGAGCTTGGGTCGCTCCGGAGCCAGCTCGCCTACGTGCCGCAGGACCTCACGCTGTTCCATGACACGCTGCGACAAAATATCCGCTACGGCCGTCTGGATGCATCGGACCGTGAGGTGGAGACCGCAGCCGGCCTCGCGGCGCTGCATGACTGGATAAAGAAATTGCCGGACGGCTACAAGACCGTCGTCGGCGAGCGCGGTCTCAAATTGTCCGCCGGAGAGCGGCAGCGGGTCGCTTTGGCCCGGGCATTCCTGCGCAATCCGAAGATTCTCATTTTGGACGAACCGACGTCCAACCTGGACGCCTCCACCGAGGCCGTGATCCAACAATCTCTACAGACCCTCATGCGGGGGCGGACCACGTTCATTATCGCCCACCGTCTCCGGACGGTGCGTGAAGCGGGAAACATTCTCGTTCTCCAGCACGGCCGCATCGTTGAGCAGGGATCACACCACGAACTCATGGCGGCCGGAGGGGAATATCGCCGACTCCACGACCTGCAATTCCGGGACGCGTAGGGCGTCGCCTTGACCGATCCATTGACCGTTCCGTCGTTTTCACGTAGGCTTGGGCGGTCGTCGTTATTTTAACGCCGGCGTGTGAGTCAACCTAGTACCTTGGGAGCGAAACCATGGCAGATTCTCGCGGGAAACTGATAGAGGAATTCGACAACTTCGCGAAGTACGTCCTCCTCTCGGACGACGTCGATCTCGTGGGCGATCTACACGCGGCGGCGAACGCCATCGCGGCGGCAGCGGCCACACGCGACCTCCCGGGCCGCGCGCGATCCGCGCTCGTCCACAACATCCGCCTCTTGCAGAACCGGTTCACATACTACGCCAACGAGGTTCGCCACAAGACGAAGGTGCATGCGTCCGAGACGTCTCTCGTGCATGCGCGGGGTCCGCTCGTGGGATTCCCGGAGGCGCTCGTGATCATCGGCGCCATGAACGAGACCGACCTGCGCATCAAGAACGCGATCGTGAGCGTGGGTAGGGTCCTGGAATGGATCCTCACGTCGGTCCGCGACATCGGGTGCCGCACGTACGAGGTGGATGAGGGGGCGAAGATCGATGCCCTCCTCGCCATGGAGCGGCTCGCGGCGCGCGTGGACGCACAGGCGGCGCGTCTTGCGCAGTCGCGTCTGTCGCTCCGGAACGCCACGGAGACTCCCCTCCCCGTGTGAACGATCGCGCCGCAGGACGGCGCCACACAACAACAGGCTTCGCCTGTCAAACACTTCGGTTCGATTCGTCGGACCTCTCACGGGCCTCTGTCATCCTGACAGGGGCCCCTGAATACACAGACCCGTCTCGAGTGAGGCGGGTCGTTGATTCTTGGCATGAGTTGTCAGCGTTTGCGCTTGCGGACCACGCGGAGATTCGGTATCTCGTTCTGCCGTGCTTCGATGCCTATTTCGATGAGGTCGCGTTTGAGTTGCGCGACGATACAGTCCGAGCATTCGCGGCTCACGGGTCCGATGATCCGTACGCCGTGTTTCTCTGATGAGGGGTGGTTGAGCGCCACGACATCTTCGTGAGAATTCACGTTCCGGAGCCAGCCGCGCTCATGGCACAGGCTTTTTAGGCGGTCCGGAATCTTGATGTACGCGGCGGGGTAGTCCCTGTGGCCGCACGCGAAGGCGACGAAACGCGTACTGGACGGCGTGGTGAAATGTCCGAGTGTATACACTTCCGCCTTCTCGTCGTATTCGCTCTCGGTCTTGCGCGGAGCTTTGTATTTTGTCACGGGAATGCTCCTATGTGAGGTGCGCCGCCACCTTATCAAGCGACCCCGTCCTGTCAATCCCGCACCAGTTCGATCAAATCGAACTGGTGCGGGATCAATCGAGGTACGCGACAGGAGGCGTGGGCGGGAGCAGATTCACGTCGCTGAATGCTTTGATGCTCGAAAGGATGTCCCGCATCCAGAATGACGCCGCGAGGTCGTACGTCCGCTTGTCCGCGACGACTCCGATTGCGTCAATCCCGAGACGGTTGCAGAGGTAGAGCGCGCGTCCAAGATGAAAACGCTGCGTCACCACGATCGCCTCCGTCACGCCGTATACGTCGTGCGCTCGCTTGCAGGACTCGTACGTGCGGTACCCGTGCCCGTCCGTCCGAATGGCGTTGTCCGGAACCCCGGCTTCGCGCGCCACGCGAACCATGGTCTTGATCTCGTCGATGTGAAACTGGCCGTCGTCCCCTGTCATGAGGAGCGCGTCGACCTTCCCGGTCTTGTAGAGTTCCGCCGCGGTCAGAATCCGGTCTTCGAGCGCGGCAGACGGCGTTCCATCTTTCTTAACGGACGCGCCAAGGACGATGGCGACGGGACGCACCGGCGCGTCTGCACCTCTCCGGACGATCCGGTCCGCGTAGCTCGTCTGAACGATTACCACGGCGTCGGTGAACGCGAAAGCGAGCACGCCAAGGACCACGGAGACGATAATGGTCCACGGGATCCGTCTCCTCCCTTGTTCGGTTGTGATGTCAGGCGGCGTCATCACGGTCGGGTTTGGCGATCAAGAGCGGCTCGATCTGATTCGATTCTCCGGCGATGCGCAACACGTCCTTGTCGATCTTCTGGAACTCCTTGTACCCAAGGTTGTACTGGCGGACGACCGTGTCGAGCGCGCTCCCCATGCTTTGGAGGTGTTTGTCGTAGCTCGCGAAGTGTCTATTCAGGTCCCCCACGCGTTTGAGTACGTCTTTCACCCCCTCTTCGATCTGGAGGGCTTTCAAGGCGTGCAGGATGGTTTGGAGGTATGCGTAGAAGGACGACGGGGACACGATGACCACGTGTTTCCTGAACGCGTACTCGATCAGATCCTGCGCGCGAATCGTCACGGCGCCCGTCCCAACCATGAGCGAGTGGAACACGCCTTCGGCCGGGATGAACATGATGGCGAAGTCCACGGTGCCTTCGGCCGGGACGATGTACTTCGCGGTCTCGTCGATCCGGTCTTTCAGGTCCTGCTTGAATTCGCGCTCAAGGACGTCGCGTCGCGCCGCGTCTTTTTCCTCGGCGAGGCGGTTCCAGTTTTCGAGCGAGAACTTCGCATCCACGGGGATCAGCATGTCCCGCACGAAGATGACGGCGTCCACGATCTTGTCCGCTCCACGCGCGTCCTTCTGCTTGAAGCGGTATTGCAATTTAAAGTGGTTGGGTCCTGGAAGCGTATTTTCGAGAATCGTCTGGAGGAAGTATTCCCCTAGGATCCCCCGCTGTTTTGGATTTTTCAGGATATCCTCCAGACTCTTCAGCTGCGTTGCAAATCCTACGACCTGACGGTTCGTTTCGTCGAGTTTCGTGAGGCGCTCCGTTACGTCCTTAATGATGTCCGCAGATGCCTTGTACTGGTTCACGACCGTTCGGTTCGTCTCGCTCATGCGCTCCTCGAGCGCCTTGGACATTTGGGCCACCTGGTTTTGGAGGAGCGAGAGCGCCTGCGGGTCCGCGACCGGGACCTGTGGCGCCTTCCGCATCCCAAGCCATGCAAATCCCGCTACGAGCACGGCCAAGAGGACGATGAGCAGGAGTGTCGTCAGTTCCATAGCGAGAGGAGAGTGACATAGGGTCAGTCGGTAGTCGATAGTCGAATAGTACTATCGACTATTCGACCATCGACTATCCCTTGACAGTGTTGATAAGTCACTCTTCACATCCTCCGTCATCCCCGCTATCTTCATCGCCATCATCAGATTCCCCCAAGAAAATTAATATGATGTCGCGAAATGCCTTTGAGTTCCGTGCCGCACCCGAGGAAGCTGACCCGGAAGTGGACCAGCTTGCCATGCTGGATGCTCCGAAGGAGGAAGAAGTGCCTGAAGAAGAGATCAAGGTCGGTATAGAAGGCGGAACGGACGATTTGACAGATCCGAATGTCGCAGGGCCGTCAGATGATCTTGATAAGGACGGACTTGAAGAGCTCGAAGAAATGGAAAAGCAACTTCGTCTTGAAGAAAACCCGGTGCTCGATTTTGTTACCGTTGAAGAAGAATAGTTCCTAGGTGCGGCCGTCCAACGGCCTTCCTCGGAATGACAAACTATTTAATGAATCTCACGAAGGACCACACGGTCCCGGTCGCAAGAACGAACCAGGCGAGGCCGAAGGCGGCCCACGCACGTCTCCATTTGAAGCAGTAGGTCAGGGCCGCGCCGAATCCGAAGAGCGGAAGCGCGAAGGCGATGGCTTGGTCATTCCGGTCTGCGGCCGTGAGGTCGCTGTTGCCTCCCAGGTGGGCGAGCGCCGCGAGGCGGAGCACCAGAGGGAGGACGACGAGCGGAATCAGGATCGGGAGCGGGATGGCGTCCAGCACGTTATTCAGGAAGAGCGTCCCAATCGTCACGAACCGGTCCGCCACGTCACGCACGGCAAACGCGCGGAGCATTCCTTCGAGCGCAAAGGGCAGGAGGGCCATGAACGCGAGCGCGGGCGCGAAGAGCACCCAGAACGCCCAGCGCTTCCACACGTACCAGTACCACATGGCCGAGACCGGATTCACGACTATGGCGGCCGTCCAGAGTCCCCTCCTCCCCCACTCCACGCGTGGAGTCAGAATCGCATGGACCACGCTCCAGCCCCACAGGAAGGCGAACGTGACGCCGTAGAGGACGATGGCAATGAAGAGCAGCGTCAACATGTCTAAAACCTGATCTGAATATCGAGTTTCTTGATCCCCATGGCCTGCAATTCGTCGTTGTACGGCAGACGCGGATCCCATTTCTCGAGGCAGAACAACGTCTTCCCGAGCGCGAATCCCATTCCGAGCTGGAGAAACGTATTAGGACCGATGTAGCCCTTGTACATGGCGCGCTCCTCGTCGTTCACGGCGAGGACATTGTCGCACCCCTGCATGGCCTGGTACATCCCGCGGATGAAGTCGGCCTTTTCTTTCTGCTTGTCCCCAAACTTCCCTTCCGACACGTCCACGGGCGTCGTCACTTGATGGCCTGCTTCCTTCAGACTCTTCGCGATCCGGAGGATCCGGTCGTAGTTCCTCATGGACCCGACAAGGCAGACATTCATATCGTTGACCGTTGGTCGTACCTATGGTAGACCAAGGTCGGTCACGGCTCAACTACGAGGAGGCACCAGTGAACATCGCCCTTTGGATACTCCCCTGTCTCGCAGCGGCGTGCGCAAGCGCGCCCGAGCGCCCCGTGGAAGCCGCGACGAGCCCGACACCCGTCCATCGGGCGATCCCATGTGAGGGCGCGTCCATGCATCCGGAGTTCTACACCGAGACCGAGCGCATTCGCTGCGAGTACGCGGCGTCGCCTCACGAGGCAGATGCCAGACACTGACCTCAAAACCCCCGGCAGGGATCTCTTGCCGGGGGTTTGCCGTATTTCGGGACTTTTTCTTCGTCCTGTACGGGCGAGGCACTGCCTCGCCCGTACAGTAGGAGAAAACGCTACGAGCAACCCGACGTCCCACCACAATTCAGGCACTTATAGCACGCGGCGTTCCGGACCATCATGGAGCCGCATGTGTCGCAGGCAGGGGCGTCTGACTGGTTGTCGATGGTGGCGGTGAGGGCGGAGAGGCCGGACGGGGCAGCGGGCTCGAGAAGACTTTGCTGAGGATTCGCAGCCATGAATTCCTTCACGGCCAGCGTTTCCACGGCGTGGAGGACGGGTTCGGCAAGACTCGTGGCTCCCCCTTCGATCACGTTGATGCCGAGCGCCGCGCGATCTTCGGCGGACAGGAACTTCATGCCGAGCCAGCGGAAGATGTAGTCCACGATGCTCTTCGCCATTCGGATGTTTGGGTTCGTGGTGAAACCTGACGGCTCGAAGCGCACGTGCGCGAACTTGTTGACAAGCGTTTTCAATGGCACGCCGTACTGGAGGCCCACGGACACGGCCGTGGCGAAGGAGTCGAGGAGGCCCGAGAGCGTGCTCCCCTCTTTGTTCATGGTGATGAAGACTTCGCCGGGTGTGCCGTCTTCATACAAGCCGACTGTGATGTAGCCTTTGTGCGGGCCGATCTGGAACTTGTGCGTGAGGGCGCGGCGTTCCTCGGGGAGCCTGCGACGGCGCGCCACGCGCGCCTCTCCCGTGACGGACGATGAAACCTTCGCGGTTCCCGGTTCCCGGTTCCCGGTTCCCGTTGCCCCATCGGTCTTTTTGACCGCATCCTTGCTCATGGTGATCGGCTGGGACCGTTTGCAGCCGTCGCGGTAGATGGCCACGGCTTTGAGTCCCAATTTCCAGCCCTGCTGGTACACGTCCATGACGTCTTCGACTGTAGCATCGGCCGGCATGTTCACGGTTTTTGAGATGGCGCCGGAGAGAAACGGCTGGACCGCGCCCATCATGTTGATGTGGCCCATGTAGTTGATGGAGCGCGAACCTTTGGCGGCCTTGAACGCGCAGTCGAAGACAGGGAGGTGCTCGGACTTCATGTGCGGCGCGCCTTCGATGGTGTCTTCCTTCTCGATGAAGGCGAGGATGTCCTTGATCTGGGCTTCGGAATACCCGAGCGCGTGGAGCGCTTCCGGGACTGTCTCGTTCACGAGCTTGATCATCCCGCCTCCCACGAGCCACTTGTACGACACGAGCGCGATTGGCGGTTCGATGCCCGTGGTTTGGCAGTCCATGAGGAACCCGATCGTGCCTGTAGGCGCCAAGACCGAGATCTGCGCGTTCCGGTACCCGTGCTTTTCTCCGACCGCGATCGCGCGGTCCCAGGAGGCCCGCGCCTCATCGAGGACGTGTTGCGGGACGCCGTCGTTTTGGATGTGGTAGGCGGCGTCGCGGTGCTTGCGCATCACGCGGAGCATGGGTTGTTCGTTTTTGGCATGCCCGCGGAACGCGCCGAGCTTCTCCGAAATTTTGGCGGATTGCTCATAAGCCGCGCCTGACATGATGGAGGTGAGGGCCGCTGCCAGGTTCCGGCCCTTGTCGCTGTCGTACGGCAGTCCCATGCTCATGAGGAGCGCGCCCAGGTTCGCGTAGCCCAATCCAAGCGGGCGGTAGTCCCAGCTCATCTGTTCGATGGCAGGCGTGGGGTAGCTTGAGAAATCAATCACGATCTCCTGGGCGGTGATCATGACGGCACAGGCGTGTTCGTACGCCTGGACGTCGAATGAGCCGTCAGGCGCGCGGAACGTCATGAGATTCACGGAGGCGAGATTGCAAGCCGTGTCGTTCAGGAACATGTACTCGGAGCACGGATTCGAGGCATAAATGCGGTCAGTCCCGGAACAGGTGTGCCAGTCGTTCACCGTGGTGTCGTACTGCACACCCGGATCTCCGCACTCCCAGGCCGCCGTGGCGATCTGACGCAGGAGCTCGCGCGCCTTGAACCGTTCACAGGGGTCCTTCGTGAGTACGTATTTGGTGTGAAATTCACCGTCCGCTTCCACAGCCCACATGAATTCGTCGTTGACTCGCACGGAATTATTCGCGTTTTGGAAGAAAATAGACCCGTAGGCTTCACCATCGAGCGCGCCGTCGTAGCCGGCGTCGATCAGGGTGTGGGCTTTCTTCTCTTCCTTCGCCTTGCACCAGGTGAACTCGACCACGTCCGGGTGGCCCACATCCAAAATGACCATTTTTGCCGCACGGCGCGTTTTCCCGCCGCTCTTGATGACGCCCGCGAACGCATCGAGACCTTTCATGAACGACACAGGGCCGGAGGAGAGGCCGGAGGAGCCGCCGAGCTTTTCCTTGGAGCTTCGGAGTTGCGAGAGGTTGGAGCCGGTGCCGGACCCGTACTTGAAGAGCATGCCTTCCGTGACCGCGAGGTTCAGGATGGAACGCATGTCGTCGTGCACGGAGTTGATGAAGCAGGCCGAGCACTGGGGCTTCGGGTTCACGCCCACGTTGAACCACACGGGACTGTTGAACGCCGCGCGCTGGTTCACGAGTATCGATGTGAGCTCCGCCTCGAAGATGACGGCGTCGTCTTCCGTGAGGAAATACCCGCCACGGCGACCGAACGCGGTGATGGTTTTGGCGACCCGATCCACCATCTGGCGGACGCTCGTTTCCCGCTCCGGGGTGCCCAAACGGCCCCGGAAATACTTGGAAACAATAATGTTCGTGGCGGTTTGGCTGTAGGATTTCGGGACTTCTACGCGCTTCTGTTCAAAGACAACCTTCCCCTCGGCGTTCGTGATCACGGCGTCGCGCTGTTCCCACTCGATTTCGTCGTAGGGGTGGACTCCCGGCTTGGTATAGAAACGCTTCACGCGGAGTCCCTTGCCGTAGACGGGATCGCTCGAGAGGACGTGGGTGTCCACGCGGAAGCCAAGGTACCGTTTGGCCACGTGCGACACGTTCGCGTCAATGAGCGTGACGCCGATAACTTCCGTGACTTCTTCGGCCGTTGGGACCACGAGACCGTCGAATTTCTTGACGAGTCGAGCGAGGACGCTCGTGACCACACGTTTCAGCGTGCGTTCGTCCTTCATGCCCGCGGCCTCAAATGCGTTCCTGATGGAAGCTTCGAGTTTTTGCGGATTGAAATCTTCGATCCGGCCGTCGCGCTTTTTGACCGCGCGGACTGATGTAACGTACTCCCAGATGGCGGTTGCTTGCGCCTTGGGATCGGTGGCGGCTGCCCCGGTGGCGGAACCGACGCGGGACGTGGAAGCCTGATTGCTCATATATCGGGCTTGGAAAAATGGAATGAATTTGTTTTAGACTGGTCAAAACCCCACAACCCTGCGTTTTTACACGCCGGATGCGGACGTTGCTCTCTTTCCCAGCAACCACTACATCTTGTGGTTACTTCGCCAGTATACCACAAGATGTAGTGTCCAGACCCCTGTCTGTGGATAACTAGAGACCTAATGAGAGGTTAAAGGACGTCTGTTGGCCATCCGGGACGGGTTCGAGGGGCAACGGACACGTCTGCACCTGTCCCATTCGGTCCACATACTTCACTTCTTTATGGGTCAGGGCGTACTCATACACGTCTTTCGTGATTTTCACGTCCTGCAAACAGTAGTCGCGCAGCTTCTGGATCTCCCCTTTCTTCCAGAACTCCACCGCCTGGAGTCCATGTCCCGACTTCCCGATCCCAAGCGTCGCTTTCGCGACGTCGTCGAGCTTGATCCGGAACCCCAGCCGGTTCGCAATCTCGGCCATGAGGTCCAAGGACGGGAGCTTCAGGAGTTCGCCCGTGTAGTAGCTCTGCAGGCACGGGATGTCGAACCCCAGGATGTTGTACCCGATGATCCGGTCCGCTCGTTCGAGTCGCGGCCAAAGTTTTGGCAAGTCTTCCTCGAGGAAAGACTCATAGGTGTCAGTCTCGTAGAAGTAGGCACCCACGAGCGAAACCTCAAGCAACGAAGGATTATACGCGCCCACGTCCTGGAACGTATTTTTCGTCTCAATGTCGAACACGACTTCGCGGCGCATACAGTCAGTCAAGGTGAGCCACGATAGCAAGTCAGTGTCTGTCCGTGAATAGTGATATCCCTTGACGTCGTCACCCAAAACCCGTAGCCTCGGGTCTTGGGCAAGTGTCCTTTCCACACCTGCCGGGCCGCCCATCCCGGAACACCAAGGATCAGACGCATGGAAGCGCCAGCCACTCTGTACGGTACCCAGCCTGCCGACGTGCGACTCATACGGGTGGAATTCAGTTCCGCCCATCGAAGCCGCTACCGGTGGAGCAGCCGGAGTGCTCTCCCCCCGCACCTCGCGAGGGTCGGTCGCTTGCTGAAGAAGCTCGCGAAGAAGCATCCCGAGTATCCGGGACTCGCGGTCGATGCCGGACGCATGAATGACCGGATTGCGAACGAGCTCGGCGAGATGCGCGGAGCGGCGGACGACCTCGTTCGTTCGCTCAAGAATCTCGCGGTGCTGATACCGATCGTCCTCCCGGACGGACGTGAGATCACACTCTACGACGCCGAGCAGATGGATCGCGCGATCGCATACACATGCGGCGGGCCGACCGTTCTCGAACCGTCCTCGGAGACGGTCCGGGCGAGAGTGGACGCGCTCCTGGAAGATCGCGCGGATCAGGACGAGACGGCATTGCAGAGCGCCGCCGACCCGACAGCGAACGACACCACGTCCATCCCGGATATCGAGGATGCCGTCCTGTGTCTCGACGCCGCAAAACGCACCTTCACGCTGGACGGCAATGTGGTGCTCGTTGACGTGGTCGTGGATCCCTTGGGCGCGCTCAAGAAGTTGTACCAGGCCTGTGCTCCGAAGGATTTGGAAACCATCCTGGAGAGCGTTCGCGAAAACGGGTTCCTGACGCTGCTAGGCGACAACGTCTATCGTGTCACGTTGACCCCCGGTCTCGTTCCGTCGAACTCGACTGATCCCGCGATGGATCCGATCGAACATGAGCTCACGCAGTACCGCATTCACCTTCGGCAAGCTGGTGATCTGCTCGAGCGCGAACAGGCTCGACTCTCGGGCGAACACGCCGCAGAGCTCAAACATCTGAAGCGCGTACACGATGAACGTATTGGTGCCACCTGTGACGAGGTCCGCGCACAGGCTGAACGAACTGCCGAAGAACGCCGTATCGGGATTGTCGGCCGACGGGAAGAGGAACTCGCAACGCTTGAGCGGGAGTATCACGAGCGCAGAGCAGCCATCGAAGCCGAAACGTCACGTGACCTCGAGCACATCGTCGATGATGTCGCCGCGGATGCCGAAAAGACACTTGATCGCATCCAGCAGGAAGGCGATGCCTCGTGGGAAGCGAAGGAAATGCGCTTTCAGCAGGACGTCACGGTCAAGGAAGAAATCGCGCTTCGTTCACTCGTGCTCCAGCACGAAGAGTACGATGAACGCGTGTCATTCCTCGAGCATCTGCTCGAACGACGCCTCACACAGCACAAGGCATGAATCTCAAACGCCCCGCAGGGTTCTCCCGCGGGGCTTTTGTTCATTGTCCGTCCTGATCGTTATGCCTGTGATGCGCGTTTGCGTTCAAAGTCTTTCAAGAAGAGCTTGCGGATACGGATGGATTTCGGCGTCACTTCCACGAGTTCGTCGTCGCCGATGTACTCGAGCGCGAGTTCAAGGCCCATGGGGCGCGGGGTCGTGAGGCCTTCTGCCACTCCTTCGCCCTTGGAACGCATGTTGGACAGGCGCTTTTCTTTACACACATTCACCACGAGGTCTTCCGGCTTCGCGTTTTGCCCCACCACCATGCCTTCGTAGACTTTGACCACGGGTCCGATGAAGAGTTCCCCGCGTTCCTGGGCAGCCTGGAGGCCGTAACTGTTGCTTTCCCCGGTCTCGAACGACACGAGTGAGCCGTGCGGGAGCGCGGTGAGGTCGCCCGCGTACGGACGGTAGCCGAGGAGCAACGTGTTGATGATCCCCTGTCCTCGCGTGTCAATCATGAATTCGTTGCGATAGCCAATGAGTCCGCGTGTCGGGATTTCAAATTCGATATATGCGATTCCATTTTCCGTACGCAAATTTTTCAGTTCACCTTTGCGTTTACCCAGTTTTTCGATGACGATGCCGCTCTTGGCTTCCGGCACTTCGATTTCGACCTGTTCAAACGGTTCGGATTTCTGCCCGCCTACGGTCTTGAAAATGACTTGTGGGCGTGACACCTGGAGTTCAAATCCTTCGCGTCGCATGCGTTCGATCAGAATCGAAAGATGCAGCTCTCCACGACCGGATACCACGAACGTCTCACTCGACTGGCCTGGTTCCACTTTGAGCGCCACGTCATTCTGGAGTTCGTGTTCGAGGCGTTCCTTGATGTTGCGCGTGGTCGTGTACTCCCCTTCCTGGCCCGCAAACGGAGATGTGTTGATGCCAAACGTCATTTTGACCGTCGGTTCCTCGATTTTGATCACGGGGAGTCGCTCGGGACGTTCGACGTCCGCAATCGTCTCGCCGATGTTTACATCAGGAATTCCGGCGAACGCCACGATGTCGCCCGCTTGCACTTCAGGAACGTCCACGCGCTCCATACCCATGAACGTCATGACGCTCGTCACTTTCGCAGTCGACGTCTTTCCTTCGCGGTTAATCCACGCAACCGGTCCCGGTTTGAATGTCCCGCGCACTACGCGCCCCACTCCGGTCTTCCCTTTGTAGTTGTCGTAGCTCACGTTCGCGACTGAGACTTGTAACGGTCCGTTCGCATCACTGGTCGGCGCAGGGATTTCTTTCAGGATCGTCTCAAAGAGCGGCCGCACGTCTTTCATAGACGCAAGGTCGTTCGTCACGCCAGCCTTCCCCTGCTTCGCGGACGCATACACGACCGGGAAATCCGTCTGTCGGTCCGACGCGCCGAGCGTCACGAAGAGATCAAACGTCTGATCGAGCACCCAGTCTGGTCGCGCATCCGGCTTGTCGATCTTGTTAATAACCACGATGATGCGGTGTCCGGCCTCGAGCGCTTTCTTGAGCACGAAGCGCGTCTGCGGCATCGGACCCTCTTTGGCGTCCACGAGGAGCAAGGCGCCGTCAACCAGGTTCATGATGCGTTCCACCTCGCCTCCGAAATCGGCGTGGCCGGGCGTGTCCACGATGTTAATTTTGACAGCGCCGAGCATCACGGCCGCGTTTTTCGCCAAAATCGTAATCCCCCGCTCGCGTTCGAGTGGGTTCGTGTCCATGATGGTTTCACCCTGCAGACCCTTCTCGCGGAACGAGTCGGACTGCTTCAGGAGCGAGTCAACGAGAGTCGTTTTTCCGTGGTCAACGTGGGCGATAATGGCGATGTTTCGTAACTCCATATCCAAATAGCTTGCGGATTGTACGTGAAAACGGCCATTCAGTCAAGGAAACGGTCTTCGGGGGCGCTTACGTCTTTTGGAAAAACTCCCTCGCCATGTCCCAGAAGCGGGGGTCGCTCTGTTTCGTCTTCATCCACCACCACCACTCCACGCCCCAGAAGTAGATTTCGTCGAACTGCATCCGTTCGGAGAACGTGAAGTTTTTTCGCATGCGGCTTACGTCAAACGTCTCGAGTTGACGGTCAATCGGCGTTTCCGTCACGGCTTTCTCAACCCACGGTTCCATCTGGAACTCGCTCACGAACACGCGTTTCACCCACGGGGAGACGAGGAGCGCCCGTCTCGCGTACCAGTACGGCGGTATCCAGTCGTAGGGCCACACGCTGCCCCATGGAAGACGGACCACGCGGTAGACGCTGACGCCGAGCCCGTCCACCTGCGGCCCGACCGCGAGCCATGTTGCGAGCTCGCCGGAATCCGTCGTTGTGATTGGATGAGACTGGTCAAGACGTTTTACGAGCGCAACCTCTTGCTTGAAAAATGAGAGGTTCGGTAACGGGCATTCGCCGAACAGGAAGTTGGCCTCGTTTTCGACCTGCCATGACTCGAGCGCAGGGTGGTCCTTGTAGCGCGTCACGGCCGCTTCGATGTACGCGAGCCGCGCCGTATGTTCGTCCTTGGTTGTGAGCGGTTTGACCCAATCCGGTTTCCAGCATTCAGGCCAACGCGGCAATTTCAGTCCAACCGCGAGGAGGACCTTGCCGTTTCTGTGTGCGATTTCGTCCAGCTGGTAGTCAATGCTCGACCAGTCGTATCGGTCAGGGGCGGGCTGGACCACGTTCCAGTACGCAGGGATGCGGAATTGGCGCACGCCCAGGTCGTCGAGCGAGACCGTGAGGAGCTCGCGCCAGTTCAAACCAAGACTTTCGGCGAAGATCTGGCTGAACGTAACGCCTTTTTTGATGTCCCCCGGTGTCTTGGTCGAGACCCCCACCCAGAGTGTCGCAATCAGGAGCGCGATGACGCCTCCCACGATCATGAGGGCGGTGAGAAGTCTTGGAAAACGCGGGCCCTTTGTCATACGACAAGCCACAATCCCGCGCCGACGACCGCGAGGGCCACCACTTTGCGGATCACGGTCGCCGTAGTGAGGTCCTCGCCCAGAAGGTCAGGCGCTCTCCGGTGCAGCGCGAAGGCGACGACCACGAGGAGCGCGTACTGCACGGCCTGGAGCGCGTTCACGAGCGCGGCAGAACCGAGCGACGTGGCGTACTGGACGCCCACGAATCCGAGCGCACCCAACGTCTGCGCCACGAAAACGAGAACGACGGCCGTGTGCGTGCCGATCCGACCCGTACGTCGTCCACCGAATAATGACGCCTTCAACTCACGGGCGGCACCGCGGTCAATGCAGAGAATCAGAACGGCCGCGACGGCGCCGGCGATACGTGAGATGGCGAACGTGGTCAAGAATCCGTCAGATTCATACGCGATCTTTCCGGCCACGGATGAGAATGCGAAAACCGCAGCTGCAAAAATTGCGAGACCCACCGTCTTCCTGGTCAGGCGGCTGTGTGCCGCGCCGCCGGACAAGATGACGGTCGCGACGATGAGGAGACCGAAGCCGAGGAGTTGCGACTGTGTGAGTCGCTCACCGAGAAACAGCGTTGTGCCCGCGAGCGTCAAGATGGGGATGAGCGACCCGATGATGGGAACCACGCGGCTTGCCTCCCCTGCCCGGAGCGCGGCGAAGAACACCCAGAGCGAAACAATGAACGTCATCCCGGACACGACGATCCAGAACCACCCGGTCGCATCGGGTACATGGACGCCGAACGGGATGAGAATGAGCGCCAGGACGCCCATGGCGCCGATGATCCCCGCGTACGTCGCCGGGTGCTTGAACGACTTCCGGAGCAGCGTCTTATCAATCACGAACGCCGCACCGTTCGCTAGGTGACCGGCGAGGGCCCAGAGGAGCCACAATGGAAACGTCGTCATGTTGATGCATTATCCCATGAATAGGGCGTAGTCAGTAGGGCGTAGGGCGTAGGGCGTGGATCATGTCACTCACGCCCCACGTCCTAAACCGTCACCATCTCTTCAAATCGCGGCACGTCGGCTTGGATCCCGAGGTCTTCCGTGATGCGCGTGGCGAGCGCGGCCGCAGCCGCTTCCTCGCCGTGCGTGCAATACACGCGCGTTGGAGGCGACTTTGCCTCATGGAGCCAGGTCAGGAGCTTCTTTTGGTCCGCATGCGCGCTGAAGGCGCCGATGGAGGTCACGGTCGCTTTGACCGTCACGCGTTCGCTCAACACGTCCACGTGCTTCTCACCGCTGTAGAGTCTCCTCCCGAGCGTGCCTGCCGCCTGGTACCCGATGATGAGGACGGTTGACTTAGGGTCTCCGAGGTACCGGACCAGGTGGTGCTGGATGCGGCCGCCGTTCATCATGCCCGCGCCCGCAATGATGATTTTTGGTCTCTGCGCTTCGTTGATCGCTTTGGACTGGTCGCGCGACTCCGTCCGGTGCAAGCCCGGGAAGTCCAGCAGGTCGTCGCCGACCATGACACGTTCCAGCGCTTCACGGTCGTAGTACTCCGGGTAGCTCCGCATGACTTCCGTCACCTTGATTGCCATGGGGCTGTCCAGGTACACGTCCACCTTGGGCAGCGTCCCCCGCTCCACCATCGTGTTCATCTCGTAGAGCAGGTCTTGCGTCCGTTCCACGGCGAACGCCGGGATCATGAGGACGCCGCCCTGCTTCACGGTCGAGACGATCGCCTCACGCAACTTCGTGGATCGCGTGTTCGGGTCTTCATGAATGCGGTTGCCGTACGTCGATTCGATCATGATCGCGTCGCACGCCCCGATCTGCGCGGTCGGCCGGAGGATCGGGACCTCGACGTTTCCGAGGTCCCCGGAGAACCCCACGCGCGGCCCGCCCCGTTCTTCAACCTCGATGAACGAACTGCCGAAGATGTGACCTGCGTCACGGAACCGAATCTTCAGGTCTCCAATCTCCACCCACTGCGAGTAGTCCACTGGCGTCATGCGCGACATTACCGCGTCCACGTCCTTCCGCTCGTAGAGTTTAGGCCGGTACTCGCGTTTGAACTCGTCCTCCATGATCTGCTCCGCATCTTCGAGGATGATCTTTGTAATGTCGCGCGTGGGCGGCGTGGCGTAGATGGTCCCATTGAACCGTTCTTTGCAGAGCTTGGGGAGGCGCCCCGTGTGGTCCAGGTGTGCATGCGTCACGGCCACGGCGTCCACATCCGCCGGATCAAATCCGAAATCCCGGAAGTTCTTCGCGTCGGTGTACGCCGACCCCTGGAACATCCCGCAATCAACAAGGATGCGGACATTCCCGGTCTGAACGAGATAACACGACCCTGTCACTTCGCGCGCAGCACCGTGGAACGTAATGTTCATGTGGAGAAGTCTATCACGCTCGTCTCCATTTCGTCCGTCATGCTATGATTCTACGCACTATGAAAAACCACTCACACGTGACGAAACTCATCAGTCTCGCGGCCGGTGTCATCCTGCTTGGTCAGGGATGCTTTGCGCCACGACCAACACCTCCGGTCCAGGCTCCCCCAACGTCATCAAATCCGAGCGATGCAGGTCGGTTTGTGGAATACGTGAACGGCGGATTCTCGCCGAATGAAATCCAGATCGCTCCGGGGACGACCGTCACGTTCGTAAACAAGACGTCGCAACCGCTCTGGGTGGCGTCTGATCCGCACCCGGCGCACACGAATTTGGCAGGATTCGATTCGAAAACCGTGCTCGACCAGGGCGAGTCGTACGCGTTTACGTTCGAGAATGTGGGGAAATGGGATTTCCACAACCACAAGAGCCCAGGAGTGAAAGGACGAGTGATCGTCAAATAAGATTTGTATCGAACAGGACGTCGGGACGTCAGGTCGTCGGATTGGCCATGACGACCCTACGTCCCGACGTCCTGCTTTATTATTGACTAATCCGTTCCATCACGCGTCTGAACGTCTCTTGAGCGAGCGCGCTGTCGACGGATTCGTCCCTCAGATCATCACGACTCTTCTCAAGCGCGTGACTCGCGATCGTTCCGCCAATTGATATCCACTCAGGCGATGTCGGGTCATCGGACCAGCCGTTCACGCGGTACGTCCCATCTGCCTGGATTCCGAGGATTGCAATGACAGGTCGTTGGATCGTTTCAACACTGATAGGTTGGCCGGCGATGCGTCCCACAACCCAGCGGTCGCATCGGATGAGTGCGGCGTACGTGCAGGATTGTTCGCCAATCTTCGTCACGAGCGGTTTTGCAGCGCACGTGATGAGTCCGCCTGCGAAGAAACGTGTCTCCGCAGCTTCTCGAACCGCTGATGTCACAAGATCAATATCAGTCGACGTGGGCGGTTTCGCGGCTTCACGACACAGACGACTGAAGAATGCATTCGATGGAGCCTCACACTGCCGCTCAAGAACGAACCGGACGATGTTCCCGTCAAACGAAGGGTCGGTCATGAATCCGACCAGCACGAGCGATTGAAAGAGCAATACCACGATGCCGACGAGTACGAGGAGGCGGTACCCGAACGAGGGATCTGAAAAAATGCGCGCGATCGCGGGGTCGGAAATCCACCAGCGGCCGCGGACCACGGCTTCGACCGTGAGCACGAGGAGGGATGCGGCGGCGCCGAATACGAAGCTCGTAAAGGGGTCCACGCCGAACCACCCCATGGACATGGCGACGAGCGGAAACGCTACAATAGTCAACGTCGCCCAAAGCGCCGCGCGCGGGTCTCCCGACGCCCCTCTCTTCTGCATGCTTCCAGTATATCACACCCTACTCCGGGATTTCCTGCAGGACGGCCTCAATCGTCTTCTCCTCGCCTTTGCGGAGGAGTTTGATCGTTACCTTGTCCCCGACCTGCGTGTCCCGGATGAAGGATGCGAGTGAATGGTTCTGATCAATCTTCCTTCCGTATATTTCAAGAATGATATCGTTCTAGATCCCCGTGATGAGATTTATTATGTCGAATTGCAGACTTAATCGTTGACCAGATCTCTTCGTTTTGTTAAACTTCCGTTTGGAGGCGTTTCACATGACACTCAACGCTCATCCACTCCTCATCTTCGTGGGGAGTAGGCGTGCAGGTAGACACCTCCATCTGGACAGGCTCCTCACGAGCCATCCGGATGTGTTTGCTCCGGTCCGTACGATCACCACGCGGTCCCAGGAACTGCCCGGGGACGACGTCTGGTTCGATCGCATGCCTTCGCAGCGCGTCAGTAGGTTCAATACGAACCAAATGCTGACACACTTCAGCGAGGGCAAATCGCTCTTTTTTATTATGAGGTCGCGCGTACGCGAAGTGTGCGATGCCGGGTACACGCCGCTCGTCGGGATGACCCCGCTTGGCCTCGAGCGTCTCGAATCGCGTCCAGATACGGTACGTGAGTTCCCCCTCCGTACCGTCTTCCTCCAACCCGCCGATCCGCAAGAATTCTGCGAACGGTTGGTCCGCGAGGGAGGGCTGGATCAGAAAACGGCCGAGGATGAAACACAGAGAGCCGTACGGCTCTCGACCATTCCGCCGTCGGTGAAACACACTCCGTCGATCGTCCCGATTAGCGGGACCTTCAATGACGTCGACCTAGTCGACCAAGCGATCGCTTCTATCATGCCGCCGTAACGCGAACCACTCGCGTCTACGGCGGCTTTATTAACCAAAATTTCGGCTTAAATATGGGCCTTTTATTGCGAGTCAATGGGACTTGACAAAATGTAAAGAATATGTTACATTATCCCGTTCAATGCTGGATAACCTGGCATTGTAAACAAAGGATAACGGTCATGAACAAGAGCACCTTCACCCACAAGCTCAGCCTGATTTTCGTCGTTTTCGCCACCTTCGCCATCGCAGGGTGCGGCACGGCGGCGATCAACGCACATCCGGTGGCCAGGGTTGCGGTCGTGACCACCCCGGTCGAGATCGTCTCCCACGGCACCCACGCCGATGTCGCGAGCAAGAACGCGCTCGAGCAGGCGCGTGTGGCGGACGCCGACGAGACCCGTATCGTCGCAGTCGCCTCGAACGACTCCCGATCGGCCCGCGACGTCACGGCAACGCCGAGCTTCAGCGCCCGGAACCAGGGAGCCTGCGCATGGGTCCTCATGGGCACGGGCGAGAGCTTCACCTCCAAGAGCGAAGCACTCGAGCACGCGAAGGAGCGGAAGCTCGCCGACCGCAGGGTCGTCGAGACATGCGACTTTTTCCGGCTCGAGAGCCGGCCAACCGTCTCGATGAGGTAACACTCATCGGACAAGGCCAACTTCGGGCGGGAGACCAATCTCGGTCTCCCGCCCCTCCGCCACTCCGGCTTACCCCCGGAGTGGTATTGTGTTTGAGCTTGAACGGACGTCCGCGTCCGTGTTACATATTCCTGGCACCTTTCGCATCATGAGGAGGTCCCATGAACGGCCCTGTCCGATCCCAGCCTTGGGTTGTTGTCGTGATGCTCGCGGTTGCGTGTTATTATCGCGCTCCGCCCACACAGAAACCTGTCGTCCCGGCCGTCGATATCCCTACGATTCCGACAGGGGGTGCGTATGCAGAGGCGTACAGATCGCCTCCGACGCCCCACGGCGCCGTGCGCGACATACAGTGCACGTATCACATCATCGGCGACACGAGAGAGTTTCCATCGAGTTTGCAGGCGATCCTTGCCGCCGGTCAGCTGGGATTCACCGAAAAGGAGGTTGAAGTGTCCTGCTACCATCAGGCGACCTTCGATCCTCCCGTCGTCCCCTCCTTTTCACCGTAAACGAAAGCCCTCGGTCATCTGATCGAGGGCTTCGTCGTGTTACGCGGTGAGGAATGCGATCGCTGCACCGATCATGAAGGCGACCAACGTCCGCGCACCACGAAGACGCCAAAAGCTCACGCAGCCGACGTAGAGAAACGCGCCACCGGACAACGCAATGAGCGCGGGGAGCGTCGTCGGGTCGAGTTGCGGCACGAAGACGTATGTCAGACCGAAGCTTAAGTACAGAATCACGAATCCGGCGATGGTGACCGCGACCGACGTCCGCGTCTTCGAACCTGCACCGCGCATGAGCCCCACGGCCGCGAAGAACTCGGGGAGGAGGTGCAGCGTCATGGCAGCCAAGACGAGGATGCCGAACGTCTGTGATACGCCGAACGCGAGGCCGGTCACGATCCCTTCTAAGATCGAATGGAACCAGAGCGCAGAGGCGACGAGCGGAGGCATGTCGGGTTTCTGAAACCGGCGCAAAACGTGTTTCTGCAGCCACCAGAAGAGGAGTCCGGCAGCCATCCAGGTAATGGCAATCGTCGATCCGAGGCGTGCCGACGCTTCCGGGAATACGTCGAAGAGCGCGGCGCCAACGAAGATGCCGGCGGCGAGAGAAGTGACCAGTGCGTTCTGCGCTTTGGTGAGATACATTTACGTCCTCATTCGTTTCGCGATTCGCAGACTGTTTGAGAGAACCGAGACGCTGCTCATCGCCATGGCGAAACTCGCGATAAGCGGATTCAAGAATCCGAACGCCGCGAGCGGGATGCCGACGACGTTGTAGATGAATGCCCAGAAGAGATTTTGTTTCACAGCCCGGAACGTCATGCGCGCGAGTTTGATGGCGTCAGCCGCCTTCACCGGTGACCCACCCATGATCACGAGCTGACCTGTGGCGATCGCCACGTCCGAGCCGGTCCCGACCGCGATCCCGAGGTTCGCCTGTGCGAGCGCCGGCGCGTCATTGATGCCATCGCCCACGAACGCGACTTTTTCTCCTTTCTTCTGGAGCTGCGTCACGATGTCTGCTTTCTTGTTGGGTGTCACGTCAGCATAGACGTTCGAGATCACGAGCTGCTTCGCCACCGCGTGTGCCGTCGCCCTGTGGTCGCCCGTGAGGAGCGCCACGCCCACGCCTAAGTCCGTCAGGCGCTTCATTGCTTCCATGGCGTCAGGCCGTATCCGGTCCTGCGCCGCGATGACGCCCAAGAGCGTCGCATCGCGCGCAACGTACATGACGGTTTTTGCATCGCTGCGGAGCTTGTCCGTTGCCTTGGCGATATCGGGTGGAATTGCGACGCCTCGTTCGGTCATGAAGACCTCGGTCCCGAGGCTGACGGGCGTCCCGTCTAACGAGCCCGAGATCCCTTTCCCCGCAACGGCGCGGAATTCTCGTACGGTCTCGGGTGAGAATTTCTTTGGCGACTGTTCCGTCGCATACGTCAACACCGCACGAGCGAGAGGGTGTTCGGACGACGCCTCGAGCGCGGCGGCCACACGCGTCACCTCGAGAGGCAGAACCCCCGACGCGCGGTTTTCGACGACGTCCGTGACCGTGGGCTTTCCTTCGGTGAGTGTTCCCGTCTTGTCGAAGACCACCATAGAAATGTCACGCGCAGCCTCGAGCGCAGAACCGTCTTTGACGAGAATCCCCTTTTTCGCGCCCGCGCCCGCTCCCACCATGATGGCGGCCGGGGTCGCAAGGCCGAGCGCGCATGGACACGCCACGATTAGGACCGCGACCGCATGACGAATTGCTTCGCCCACGTTCCCTGTCATTGCGGCCCATGCGATGAGCGTGATGATTGCTGCGACGATCACGGCCGGAACAAAGATGGATGAGATGCGGTCCACCAGTTTTTCGACCGGGGATTTCGTGGACAGCGCATGTTCGACGGTCTGAACGATCGCGTCCAAGGTCGACTTGCCCGATTCGACCGTGACACTCATGAGGAATGACCCGGTCCCGTTCACTGTCGCACCATACACGAGGTCGTCCTTGTGTTTTTCGACAGGGATCGGTTCTCCGGTGAGCATTGATTCATCCACGCTCGTGTCGCCTTCCAGAATCGCGCCGTCCGTAGGCACGCGTTCGCCGGGTTTCACGCGACAGACGTCTCCGGGTTTGAGCGCCTTCGGGTCCACGTCCGTCACGGTCCCGTCAGACCCCACAATGTGAGCGAGTTTTGCGTGAAGGCCGAGCAACGCCTGGATGGCCGCTCCCGCTTTCCCGCGTTGCAACGCCTCGAGGTATTTACCGAGCAACAGGAAGACGATGATGATTCCGGCTACTTCGAAGTAGCCATCGCCTCCGAAGAAGAATGCGTTTGTGCTCCACAGAAGCGCGGCGCCGGTCCCAACGGAGACGAGCGTGTCCATGTTCGCCCGTCGGTGTCGCAACTCGTTGATGGTTCCCTTGTGGAATCCGCGACCAAGCCAGGCGACGAGTACCCATGCGACGATCAGATTCATCACATTCCAGGCCGGTCTTCCGAAGAGACTGCCGATGTCGGGTTCCATCACCATGCTCACGATGAGCGGGAGGACGAGGATGAAGGCAAGGACAAGACCACTCCTGTCGATGTACCCGGTGTGCGTCAGATGCGAAGCAGCGGGTTTGTGCGTCGCGGGGTGCTCGTGGTCGTCCATGACAGGTTCGTAGCCATTGTCTTTGATCGCTTGTGCGAGATGGTCATGGGACGTCTTCGTCTCGTCGAACTCGACGGTCGCGCGTTCAAGGGCGAAATTCGCACTCGCTTCTTTTACTCCCGGGACTTTCTTTAGTGCCCGCTCAATCGTCACGGCGCAGGATGCGCAATGCATCCCACGAATCGGTATGGTCTTCCGCTGCATATTAATCAGTGACGTTAAATGACCCGCGGATCATGCCCATCCCGCAGCTGAAGGGAATGGTTCCTGCGTCCTTTGGAGTGAATTGGATGACGTTCAGGCCCGGCGTGAGGTTCCGACGGATGCCGTACTTCGGCACCACGAGCGATCTGGCGCAGCCTCCAACGTCCTGTCCGTCGATTTCCCAGCGCACGGGCACGCCCTTCTTCACCGTGAGAACCCTTGGAGAATACGTTCCATAGGCAACGGTCATGCGCACGAGCTGTTCCTGTGCATTGGCGACAGGGATCGCTTGTTGGGCCGCTTGTGACGTCCAAGACGCGAAAAGTGAACCCGGCGTAACCGGCGATCCCAGGACGGTCAGTCCTCCATCGATCTGGCCAAAGGCGAAGAACGAGAGGACGGCGCCGGTCGCGAGTTTTACGGCGCGATACTTGAGCGCTTTGACCGTCCCGAAGATGGATAGTCCTGCGAGGACCGGAAGCGTCCCAAGGGCAAACGCACCCATGAGCAGCATACCGGTCATGGGCGATCCGGACGCGAGGGCCAACGCTTGTGCCGTCTGCGTGAAACCGCATGGCAGCGCGAATGTGACGGCGCCCACGAGGAACGGCGCGGCACGTCCTTCGGAAGATGACATACGATCGCCGAGTTTCGACATGTTTTTGGGGAGCGTCAGGCCGAGTTTGGCCAGTGACGGCGAAAGCTCGAGCATGTGGAGACCCATGACGAGGAAGATGATGCCAAGGCCGAGGGCCAGGACACCATAGAGCGATTCGGAGACGCCCGGGATGCTACGTCCAATCAATCCGAGCAACGCTCCACCGGCGAGAAAGGCCGCCAACCGGCCCGCGTGAACGGCAAGGAGCTGTCGATTTGAACGCGGTTTGCCGTTATATGCCAGGAGGAATCCACCGGTCGTTGCGAGACAGGAGGAGACCGATGCCACGAGCCCGAACACGAGCAAGGCGCCAATGGATGCACCGGCTGATACGTTCGGCACAAGGCTGCGGAGCGGACCCAGGATGAAGACCGACGCGGCGCCAACCGCGAAGAGAGCGACAAGAGCGTGTCGAAGACGAGTGCTGAAGCGGTTCCGATGTATTGTCGGCAGTCGGCAGTCGGCAGGCCGCGCGGCCGTCCGTTCCCCTCCTTCAGGCGTCAGTACATACCCGTGCGCGCCGAGCTTTGAGTTCAAGGCTGCAAGGTCCGGGTTCTTCGCGTCATCGCGCATGCGAACACCCGCTCTCCCTTGCTTCAGGGACACCTCAAACTCCTCCACGCCGGGGAGGTCTTTCAAGATATTTCCGATGACTTTTTCACATGAGTGACAGGTCATGCCCGTCACGTTCCATATAAGAATTCGAGACATAGGGAATCAACCGTAAATAAGAGTAATCCGACGGACCCTCATTCACAAGGCCTATTCCCTTTTTGCGGTGCTGCGTGTTTCAAATTTAAGTTCAGGAGACCTGATACGTTGCGTGGGCTTCAAACGTGTGTTATCGCCGGGTCGTATCGTCGGCGTGGTTCCCGGAACGACGATTGCAGGAAGGACGTCCGGTCGGGCAGGTCTGACGGTCATTGGAATAACGTCGTGTTGCATTTGCGCTCCTTGTGACAGGCAGCACTCTGGCATGGGCGCGTGAACGTGTACGACCGTGCTCATACCACGATCAAATCGTCCCATGTCCATGGGATGAGTTTTTGCGAGCGCAGCCGGACAAAAAGACGTCAGGTTGACGCCGATAGAAATGAGAGTAATGACGACTTTTCGATACATCGTGGTGAGTATGCGCCTTTCGATAGTCTCTGGCAAGGAAGTGTGCTCAAGCATGTCGATACGTACAACGCCCACCCCGAGAGCCGGGATGGGCGTTTGTAGATTTAGTCACACGGCACGAAGAGGCGCGTGCGGCGGTCGTTCGTGGTGGTACACCATGACACGTGCCGTTCGAGGGACTGCAGGTCCTTCATGACCCAATCCGGCAGCGTCCGATCCGGCGATCCGTTCAGCTTCCTGCCGACCGTCGCCGCCAGGTCGTCTTTGATCTTCTCCAGCTCCGCTTCGAGGTTCGCACGGATCCCGCGCGCGTAGTCCACGGTCTGCTCGAGGTCGTCCTTGTCGTTCGGGATGCTGATGAAGACCGGCACCGTCCAGTCGCGGTCTTCGGACGCGATGGCGTCCGTGAGCGCGTTCTGGAGCACGTAGCGCATCCCGAGCCGGAACTGGGCGCGGTTCGCTTCGTCTTCACGGTCTTCGATCAGAAACGCCGTGTTGTGATTGCGCGTTTCGAGCGGACGACCGACGAAGATCATCCGTTCCTGGTGGATCAGGAGCTCGAGAGGCCGGTCCGTGGCACGGACGTGTTCCACGAATGCCACGTTCGACGCGAGGTGCTCTGCGAGCTCCTCGTGGAATGTTCGGCGATATTGCTCTTCGAGAGTCAGGAGCGGCGACCAGGATGCAGGGAAGATCTGACGCAGGTGGGTCGCGAGAATATCCGTGAGCGCGCGGCGCGGCCCGATGTTGATGTACTCCTTGGTGGAAAGGCGCCCACCGGGACCGATTACCGTGACCGCGTCCAGGTCCGTGTCGACGAGAACCACAAACGCGATCATGTTCCCCCGGAAGTACCGGTCGTTGAACCGGTCCGCGAGATCCTGCATGGCGGTCACGGCTTCGCTCGTCCGGTGTTCCCAGGCGGCGCAGGAAGAGTCCTTGGGCCTCGAAGCCGAGTAGTGAACCGTCACCATGCGCATCTCGATCATCCGCTTGTCGAACGAGTCCCCCAGGTCCATGACCCGGAGCTTTCGGTTCCCGTCGCGGATGCGGCGGCTGTAGATCCAGGAGGTTGGCACGTTGTACCGGCACCCTGCGGATCGGTACATCTCGAGGAGTCCGGTTGAAAGGCCGAGCGCTTCGGAGAAATCGCTTACGCGGCCGTCGATGCACAGGTCCGCGGAGACGCGGAAGTCGTGGTCATTCAGCCAGAGTTCGCGCGCGTAGGATTCGCTCACGAAGCGTTCGCTCTCGGCGCGATTCTGCGCGAGAAAATCCTGTATGGCCTTCGGGTAGGCGCGCGTGTCGACGACGACGGACGGGAGCGGATTGGACGGCGGAATCAGACTCTCCATGAGGCATGCCTCCGGGTGTGTGATGGGAAGGAACGGTTTGGAGATGAAAATCGCCAAACAAGGGCAAGAAGTTAACACGAATCGGACCACGGGTCAACCGTGGTTCGGATGACACGTCGAATATGTCAATTCTATTGACCGTCCCGTCATTTCTCGTTACCATCCTGCCGCCATTCCGGGGTAGCGCAGCGGTAGCGCAGAGGACTGTTAATCCTTTGGTCGTGGGTTCGAATCCCACCCCCGGAGCCATGAAAGACCGAACGGGTAAAGACCGTTCGGTTTTTTATGATATCCTTTTGATCTCTATGAAACAGAACCCAAACCTTTCGGAAGATCAGAAGCGCGTGATGTTCTCCGGCGGCACGGAAGCGCCATTCACGGGCGCGTATGTGAACGAACATGCGAAAGGGATGTACACGTGCGCGAATTGCGGCGCCGAGCTCTTCTCGTCCGACGCGAAGTTCGACTCCGGGACCGGGTGGCCGAGCTTTGACGAGCCAGCGAACCTCGCGAACGTCGAGCTCAAGGAAGACCGGTCGCTCGACACGGTCCGGACCGAAGTCATATGCAAGAATTGCGGCGCGCATCTCGGCCACCTGTTCGATGACGGACCTACGAAAACCGGGAAACGCTACTGCATCAATTCGTGTTCGCTCGAGCTGAAGAAACAATCGTAAACAAAAGGACCGGATCGCGTGAAGCGTCCGGCCCGATCGCTAGAGAGAAATCGTCAGCAACTGGTACCGACCCTGGATGAGTGGGTGCTTGTGCTGGAAATGGTGGAGGAGGGTCCCGAGTGATCTCCCGTGGCCTATCACGAGTAGATGAGACGATGGAGCGAGTGACGGACAGTGATCCCGTAGCGCTGCGACCTGACGGGTGGTCACCTGGCATGAGCTTTCCCCACCATGCTCGGTGAGGTCATACTCGGAGTTGCTCGCGCGTGCGTCCTCTTTCAAGCGATGTTTCAGCTCAAAGAACGTGCTCCCTTCCAGGTTTCCGAAGCTGCACTCACGAAGCCTTGAATCGAGTCTGACATCCTGCATCGGGATATGCAGGACCTCGGCGATGATCGTCGCCGTTTGCACCGCTCGCTTCAGGTCCGATGTGACGATGATCTGAATCCGTAGATGAGGATCATCTCGCATGGCGCAGGCCAATTCCTGGGCCTGGGTTAGTCCATCCGGATTCAATGGCCGGTCGGTTTGACCCTGAACGCGCCCTTCCGCGTTCCAGTCTGTCTTGCAGTGCCTCGCGAGCACGATTGTTTGCACCGGTACCCTCCATGTCTAATGAAAGTGCGGCCTTAACCTGACTAGGCTGTAACACGATTACCCATCTGCGTCAAAACCTAGTAATCAACGAGCCTCTTGATCATCGGATGTTGCTGTATTTTTTCCAAGGCCTTTGCCTCGATCTGGCGGATGCGTTCGCGGGTGACGTCGAATTCTTTCCCGACTTCTTCGAGCGTATGACTCACGCCGTCCGTGAGACCAAAACGCATCTCGAGGATCTTTTGTTCGCGCGGATTCAGGTCCTTGATGATGTCGCGCACGTAGTCTTTCAAGAGCTGGAGCGCGGCCGCGCGGTCCGGCGCCACGTTCTTTACGTCTTCGATGAAGTCTTCGAGCGTCGAGTCCTCGTCGTCTTCGCCCACGGACGTTTCGAGACTCACGGTGTCTTGTGAAATCTTGATGATGTGGCGGACCTTGTCCACTTCCTCGCCCATTTCTGCGGCGATTTCCTCAGGGAGCGGTTCGCGACCAAGGTCCTGAATCAGCTGGCGTTCCACCTGCTGGAACTTGTTGATGGTCTCCACCATGTGCACGGGGATGCGGATGGTGCGGCTCTGGTCCGCGAGCGCGCGCGTGATGGCCTGGCGGATCCACCAGGTGGCGTACGTAGAAAATTTGTACCCTTTCCGGTACTCGAATTTCTTCACGGCGCGGAATAGGCCAATGTTCCCTTCCTGTATCAGGTCGAGCAGACTCAACGACTTGCCGATGAACTTCTTGGCAATGGACACGACGAGACGGAGGTTTGCTTCGATCAGTTTTTTTTCGGCCTCTTTCTCATTCTTCTCTTTGCGTTTCGCGAGTGCGACTTCTTCCTCTGCGGTAAGGAGCGGGATCTTCCCGATCTCGCGCAGGTACATCTGGATATTGTCGGCCGTGACATCGAACGGCTCCACTTTCATGCGCGATTCGTCCGCGCTGTGCATCTTGGTCAAGATTTCGTGGCGTTCTGTCTGTCGCCCGAGGATCCCCTCTTTCTGCTCGATAATCCCGATCCCGGCGCCGTCCAGGCGATCAATGAACGCCTCGTACACGGGGATGTAATCTTCCATGTACGGGAACGCGTACATGAGCTCCTGTTCCGTCATGAAATTGCGCGTGCGCGCTTTTTCGAACAGCTTATCAAGGGTCACCGGCTGGGGAGGCGGGACCTTCACGTACGCGGGCTTCTTGAACTGAAACGTATGCCTCGGTCCCTCTTTCCCTTTCGGCTTCTGCCGCTGGACGGGGGCCGGACGTTTCAGGGACTTTTTCGCGATGCGATGTGCTTTTGCGAGAAATCGCGATTTCGCTTGCGCGGTGGCAAGCCTCTTCTTTTTCATGAGTGACATGGAATCGTGCGGCCAGGGCGCGAACGAAAGTATCCCTGATGCGGGAGTACCGTCGTCCCGGTATCTGACCGTCTCTTATGATGTAAGTTCTTTGAAACGTTGCGTCAGTTGCAGGATGCGGTCGCGGTCTCCCATGAGTTCCGCTTGTCGCATGTCTTCTTCGATCTGCCGTCTCGCCGACGTTTTCACGTGTTCGTGAAGGAGGGAGATGGCGTTCTTCAGTTCCCGTTCAAGGGTCGCCGGCGTTTGATCCTGGTAGTCACGGTCGCCTCGTATCACAAGGATGTCGACGAGGTCTTTTTGTTCGGCCAGAGTGTATGCGCTTTCGAGGTCCGTGTAAAGGGTGGATAAGTCGGCGGGGAGCATGCCGGTCAGGTCCATCTCGACGGTTGAGCGGAGTTCAGGGCGTTTGAGGAGGATTGCGAGGACTTGCTCGGAGAGATCACGGACTCGATCCGGGAACCGGGAACCGGGAGCCGGGAACGGGGAACCGGAAGTCGGACGCGCTTGTTTCGAGACGGTTCCCGGCTCCCGGTTCCCGGTTCCCGATTTACGCAATGCCTCACGTAATGCGTCTTCGCCGACGGAAAGACCGGACGCCAGTTTCTTCACCCAGTGGTCGCGCACGATGGGATCGGCGATGCGGCGGATTTCCGGCAGGATGCCGGCGGCGATGCGCTTCTTATCTTCCGGATTCGACAGGCTGCGGTTCTTGAATGCGTTCCGGAACACCCAGTCCATGACATCCGTCGCGTCTGCGATGGCGCGCCGCCACAAGTCCGGGTCTTTCGTGACGGCGTCGTCCGGGTCTTTGCCCGCTTCCGGCGGAAGCGTGATCAGTTTGACGTTGAAGTCCTGGCTGCGCGCCAGGTCCAACCCGCGCAGCGTCGCTGCACCGCCTGCCGCATCCGCGTCAAACGCGATCGCGAGGTTTTTCGTGAACCGTGAGACGAGCTTGAGCTGTTCCTCGGTCAATGCCGTCCCGCTCGAGCAGATCACGTTCGTGATGCCTGCGCGGTGGCTCGAGACCACGTCCATGTTGCCCTCGACGACGACCGCGAGATCCTGACGCTTGATGTCCCCCTTCGCCTTGTCGAGGCCGTAGAGCACGGCGGACTTTCGGTACACGACTGTTTCCGGCGTATTCACGTATTTCGCCTCTTTCGCGTCTGCCGCGAGGAGTCGTCCGGTGAACCCGACGACGTTGCCGTGCACGTCCTGGATCGAGAACATGAGCCGGTCGCGGAACCGGTCGTAGACGCCCGGTCCTCGGTCACTCTTCGCGACGAGACCCGCCTTGAGCATTTCTTCGTCCGTCACGCCCTTCGACTTCAGCGCGGTCGTCAATGCGTCCCAGCTCTGCGGCGCGTACCCGATGCGGAACAGGTCGCCCGTGAGGTCGTCAATGTGACGTTTCGCCGCGTACGCGCGCGCGTGTTCCGCGTCAGGAGACGCGAGGAGCGTCGCGCGGAAGAATTTCGAGGCGAGGTCGTTCACCTCGAGGAGACGCTTCCGTTCGCCGGATTTCTGCGGATCGAACGTGGGCAACTGAATTCCCGCTTTCGTCGCCAGGTGCTCCAGCGCCTCACGGAACTCCGTGCCCTCCATGGCCATGACGAACGAGATGAGGTCTCCCCCCTTGTCGCAGCCGAAGCAGTGCCATGACTGCCGCGGCCTGTTCACGTAGAAGCTGGGCGTCTTCTCCTGGTGGAACGGGCAGAGCGCCTTGAAGCTCCCGCTCCCGGCGGGCTTGAGCGTCAGGTACTCGCCGACGATGTCGGCCACGTCCAATTTCGATTTCACCTCCTGCGCGGCGTCCATATGGGTCAGTTTTACGCGTAAAAACCGTCATTGACAACAGCCCTGTGGACGCGGGACTTGTTCTTGACCCCGCCGCAGTTCGAATCAATCCCGCCCCAGTTCGTGTCATCAATCCAATAGGCCTTCCGGTGCCTGTAGTTGTAAGGGCGGCTTGCGGCACCAGGTGTGTTGTCACGAACTGGGGCGGGGTTGACCCTGTACACGCCTCGTGTACTGTTTCCGCGCACCTTCACCGATCGAGAGGAACGAATGGGCGAGAAACGAATGGTCTACATTTCTGGCGCGTTGTCGGACATGGATGAGGCGGAACGCGCAAAGCTGCGCACGTTCTACGAGTGGATCGGCGAGACCTGCGAGGCGCACGGATTCAGCGTGTACCTGCCGCACAAGTACGGCGATCCGAAACGGAACGCGGACAAGACGCCGCAACAGATCGACCAGATCGATCGCCAGGCCGTGACCCTGTCGTTCTTCATGATCGCCTACGTGGGCATTCCCTCCATCGGCGTCGGCATCGAAATCGAAATGGCCTGGCACGCGAACAAGCCCGTGGTGCTCATCGCGGAGCAGGACAGGATCAACGAACGCCGCGTGTCGCGACTCGTTCGCGGCAGTCCGTCCGTGTGGCACGAGATCGGATTTGCGGACCACGAAGACGCCATCCGGCAGCTCAAGGAGTACCTTCCGAAGTTCATCGTGGAGTTCCGAGCGATGGACCTTCCTCCGCCAATCTCGGTTTGAGCAACGCGTCAGCCCCGCCGTTCGCGAACGGCGGGGCTGATTTTGTAAAAATAAAACCCCGCCGTTTGAAGGCGGGGAAAGAGGGCCAGACGAGCTTAAGTCGCGCAAGCGTGACAGACGACGTATAGGCACTCTTTTGAGAGATGAGAGGACACGTCAACACTAGTCTTTCGACAATAGCCGCCTAGTCCTCTCGCAGAAATGTATCGATCCGTGTAGGGGCGACCCCCCTCGGCTACGCTCGGGGCAGGCTTAGCGTCGCCCCGAATCAGAACGAGACATCGCGCGTCACGGAGATCGGGGCGCCCCGCCTCTCGCGAGAGGCGGGG